>ENA-UOJT01000001-UOJT01000001.1-human-gut-metagenome-genome-assembly--contig:-C15-NODE-1-length-277794-cov-113.203076_pt1 | contig 277794 bp, 225 predicted proteins | sample MGYA00242357_ERZ723904 | MGnify/ENA metagenome assembly ERZ723904 | reverse complement strand
TTTTTGGTTACTATCTTGCGCTCCAAACCGGTCCGTTTTTGGGGGAGCATTATACACTCGGAATACAAAAAGAGTCAAATAATTGCTGTTTGCTTTCCTTTTGGTACAATTGTTCCAATAACCTTTGCGCAAGGTTGATACAGCCCTGTCTGGGTAAAAAGGCGTAACTTCTAAGACACGTAGATTCCTAGGCAGTTAACAGTTTGTTTAATTTTAAAACAGAAAATTATGGACAAAGAAAAAAGAACTTCTTTCTAAAGAAGAGCTCGCTTTGATGCGAGGTGGTATAACAATTTCGCAAATAGACACTTGTAATTCATGCAAGTTACATAGCTTTTGTAGCATGAGAAACTGTAGGATAAAGTCTTATTCTCAGAAATTAGGGTTTTTTGCCAAGCATGATAATTGTCTTATAGATAAAGTAGAATAATATGAGAAAGTATTTTGAATTACTAATAATGTTCTTAGGGTTATGCCCAATGCTGATGGCACAGAATATTCAAGGGGTTGTGACAGACACAAAAGATATGCCAATTTCATTTGCCAATATTGTGGAACTGGCACAAGCAGACTCTTCTTTCATTAAAGGAACGGTTAGTAAGGAAGATGGTTCTTTCATGCTTGAAGATATAAAAACTGGCAATATCATTCGAGTTTCTCTCATAGGTTATGAAACACAATATATAAATTATACGGGGCAAACTACCGTCACCTTAAAACTTCAGGAAAGCACCAACATGCTTGGCGAGGTTGTTGTCAAAAGTTCGTTGCCAAAGACCGTGCTGCGAGGAGAGGGAATGATAACAAATATAGAAGGCAGTGTGTTGGAGAAAACTTCCAATATGGAACAGTTGCTTTCACGCATTCCTAATGTGTCTGCCAAAGATGGGCAGATAGAAGTATTTGGTCGTGGCACACCTGTTATATTTATCAATGGTAGGAAGATGCAAGACCAAATGGATTTGCAACGTTTGCAACCAAGCGACATAAAGAAAATTGAAGTAATTAACAACCCTGGTGCACGATATGATGCCAGTGTGAAGAGTGTCATACGCATTACCACAAAGAAGACGCAGGGCGAAGGCTTCAGCTTTGACAACAAAACTACGTTTTCGGTCAATGAAGAAAAACGTTTGAGCTCATACGAATCGTTCCAAGGAAATTATCGAAGAGGAGGATTGGATGTCAATGGGTTCTTGTATGGTGCATATGCTCACACTCCAGAAAACAAACAGGTGACGCAATATTCATACATCACAGATACTTGGCAGCAGAATATGAACATCAATCAAGAATTCACGAACATTAACCCATACGCACGCTTGGGGGTTAGCTATATGCTTGGTGAAGAAAGCAATTTGGGTGCCAGCTTCAGCTACAATCGTTTCGCAAAGAATAATGGCGAAGGAACTCAGACGTTCAATATAATGCAGAACAATGTACAGAAGGAATCGTCAATCGTTGATTATCTTAGTCCAGGTCAGTCAGCGACTTATTCCGCCAATGCTTATTATGTTGGCAAGATAGGAGGACTTAATGTGGATTTCAATACAGACTATTATTGGTATGGCAAGAAGCAGTGGATGGACTTACACGAAACAGTGTTTGACGAATATCGCCAGACAGAGACGGAAAAGTCTGATGTCTGCTCTTATCGCAACAATCGCAACTATTTGTTGGCATCCAAACTTGTCCTTAGTATTCCTTTGTTGAATGGCACTTTTTCGTTGGGCGGTGAATACAGTCATGTGAATCGAAGAAGTCACTACCAAGTGAAGCCAGAAGTGGTTGATAACGAGAAAGAGAAAGTCAAAGAGTCAATGACGTCGGCGTTCGTTGACTATAGCCGTAAATTCGGGCTACTGACGATGCAAGCAGGGCTTCGCTATGAATACATCGACTTTGACTATTATGACAATGATTTGTATATAGCAGAACAGAGCAAGACTTACGGCAATTGGTTTCCGTCTTTGGCTCTCTCGCTTCCTGTTGGCAAGACACAGATGCAACTGACGTATGCCACCGACATCTATCGCCCAAGCTACAACGAGCTTAGAAGCGGTGTGCAGTATGACAACCAATACACATACGAGTCGGGCAATCCATTCCTCGTTCCTTCAATTACACACAATCTTACCTACGGACTCTCTTGGGAATGGCTCAATCTGCAATTGGTTTATTCGCATATCTCAGATGAGGTTTGTACGATGACGCATACTTATCGTGAAGATCCGATGCTGTCACTCACTCGCCCAGAGAACATTAATAGCTACAACTCTTTCCAAGCAGGCCTGACGCTGAACCCTACATTTGGCATTTGGCATCCAACATTGGAAACAATGCTCTATAAGCAATGGCTCAAGATGAATACGCATGTGGGCAATAAGCTTGACAATCCTGTGGCAGTTTTCCAACTTACCAATGCGTTTGACTTCAAGTTGCTGACGGCTTCATTTGTAATGACCGCACAGACCGAAGGTAATATGGGTAACAAATATATTCGCCAAGGCTATTTCAATACAGACCTGTCACTCTACAAGTCGTTGCTCAAGAATCGCCTTACGTTGACACTTGACGTTTCAGATGTATTTGGAACGGGGAACCAACATCGCACATTCTATTCAGGTGCGCAAAGAACAATGTTATATGACCTAAATTCCACAAGTACCATTACCTTTAGCATCCGCTATCGCTTTAACGCAACGAACAGCAAGTATAAAGGAACTGGTGCAGGTCAATCTCAAAAGAACAGAATGTAAAGTCATAAAACTAAAGCTTCGGAAAAGAATAAAAATCAACTTGTTGCAAAAGAAAGTTTCTTAAAATGAAAACATAGAAAGTTAATTTTTAATATAAATGATATGATTTTTCCTATGATACATCAACATGAATTTTATGGCTACAGCCACAGTGAGCACACAGGGACAAAATACCCAATGTTGCAACAGTACATGAAAGCCGATGTCAGAATCATCGTCAGCAACAAAACGTTATGGCAGCAGGTATTCGGATAAGCTATATCCGAATACTGCTGTTTGTTTTTGGATACATATTGTTGGTAAGCATCAGATTTAACTCAAAAAGTTCTAAATTCCGTAAATTTCTCCTTGCTAGTTATGGGATATTTAGAAATTTATCGTATCTTTGTCCCCGAATTGAGGCGTTCTTTGCATATTGCAAAATACAGAAACGAGCAGAAGTCCGCTCGTTTCCATATTGTTACCTATATAATATAGGCAAACGCCCAACTTCTTGATTTTCAATCAAAGTCCAATTTGGAGCGAGTTATCAGCTTTATCTTAATGATAAGGCAGGAGCCTTCAAATGGCTTGACGCTAAAGATGACAAAGGAGACTCTCGTGCCTTACTTTATGGACAGGAGTTAGGTGGCTCAGGTGATGGCGCAGGTGAAAATCAGCGCACAGGTCTTTGCATTCCTTTTGATGTTGACTTCAACGGTTACAAAGATATCGTAACGTATTCCGCAGACAAAAAGCAGCCTGTAGTATTTGAAAACTACAATGGCACAGATGCCATCTATGGCAAAGGAGCCTGCGACATACCTGCACTTACGGACGGCTCGATGGCCGAAGGCGACTTCAACAACGACGGCCGCTCCGACATTATCATCACCGGCAAAAACGCCTCCGGCCAGCGCCAGATCAGCATCTGCCTCGCCAAAAAGGGGGAATGGGCATTTGATGTCATTACTCCCGAATCGCTTCAGGGCTACGCCACCACCGACGGCGCCATCAAGGTTGCCGACGTAAACAACGACGGTCTCCTCGACATCTTCATCACCGGTATAGCCAGCGACACTCAGTCGCGCTTCCACTACAACGTGGCCTACCTACTGCTCAACAAGGGTAACAACGTATTCGAGAAAGCACCCGCCAACTTCCCCGGCGCCAAGGTATCTGATATCGACTTCTGCGACCTCAACAACGACGGCCTCATCGACATCGTTTATCTCGGCGAAGGTCCCAGCCATGAGGACTGGCTGAAGGTGCAAGGCACCGAAGTAAATATATATATCGCTATGAACCAGGGCAACGGTCTTTTCCGTGTTGCCGAAAATCCCATCGAAGGTGCTCGCTCGGGTGCATCCGTAGCAGTGGCCGACATTACAGGCGACGGCTTCGCCGACATCGCCCGCATGGGTTACAGCGGCACCTGCTTCGCCATCTACACCAACAACGGCGCTAAAGCCGCTGCCCGCGCCAAACTCGTTACCGACAACTACGAAAACCACGACTGGCAGCTCTTCATGGGCTACGACGACAGCAAGAACGTATACGTTCGCCTCGACAACCCCATTGAGAATGCCGGTATCCGCTACAACGCATTTGCCGTAACGAAGGATGGCCACCAGATTTCGGCCGTGCCCGCCAACGTAGAGCAGGGAACTCTCCTGAGCGCCAACGTAGACGCCGCTACCCTCAACGGTAAAGCCGACGTATACTTCCCCGGCGTAAAAATCGACAACCTCAAGCGCTATGGCGTTCAGGCTATCCTCCCCAACAAGAAGGTCATCCAGATCGACCGCGAGGACGACATCCCCACCGGCATCGAGGGTATCGGCGCTGAGGTTGAGGATGTGAACGCTCCCGTAGAGTTCTACAACCTCCAGGGCCAGCGCGTGGTTAACCCCGCCAACGGTATCTTCATCCGTCGTCAGGGCAACAACGTAAGCAAGGTTCGCATCTGATCGCCACCGGATAACGTAATCTGCCGCAAACTGCGGCTTCCCGACAGCGAGGGCGACGGCCGAACGGCTGCCGCCCTCGCCACATTCCCCCCCAGACCTTAATCAGGCTACCCAGACAGCGACCCCACCATCCGGGTGAAAAATATGGCGGTGTGTCAAATTTTGAAATTTTTTGACACACCGCCAATTGTATGCCGCAATGCGGCCGAAGAGGCCGCGTGGGGTGTTATTTCGCTGCCTTGGTGGTTTTCTTTGCCTTGGGCTCTGCGGCGGCTTTGGAGGCCGCTTTAGAGGCTTTTTCTGCCTTCACCGTGGCTTTGGCTGCCTTTTCGGCTTTCGCTTTCGGAGCCTTCTCGGCCTTGGGTTCGGGCTTGGCCTCGGCGCGCTGACGCAGCAGATGCTCCTCGTTGAGGTGCTCCTCGTTGAGGCGCAGGGTCTCAACCTCCTTGTTGAGGGTCTCAATCTCCCGGGCCTGGTTGCGGATGGTGGTAAGCAGCGAGTTGAGTTCCTCGTTCTCGATGCTCATGGGATACTGCTCCTCAACGCGCACGATAAAGTCGGAAAGCACATTCATATAGTTGGTAAACGCCTGATAGGGCGTCTCGTAAGGAGAGAACATCGAGTGGCTGGCTCCATCGGCGAAATGCTTGGTCGACATGTAGAAAAGATGGTCGGAAGCCTGGAGGCGCCCCCAGTCCTGCTTGAGCTGACGGTTGTCGGAGAGGCGCACGCGCTCGGCCACGGAGTAGAGCTTGCTGAAAGCCTCGTTCTGCAGCTTGTTGCCGAGCCATGCCGAGGTATCGCGGGCTTCGTCGGCCCAGCTGATGGGGTGAACAATCGAGAGCGTATCCACGGGTTTGAGCGTCTTCACGGCCTCGGTCGGCGTCATGAACTGCACTCCACGGTCGGCAGCGAAGCGCGGCAGAGCCTCAAGGAACTGGAATATGCCGGTATCGGCGTGGTGGAATTCGCCGAACGTCTCCAGATTCATGAACAGGTTGAAAATCTGCTCTTCCTGAGGGGTGTCGGCAATCCATCCGATATATTTATCGGCGGTAAGAGGATATTCGCTCCAGCTGGTGTCGGCGAAGCGGCGGGTGATGTCGTCGCTGAGCTTGTCGTTTTTCAGCAGAAGCTTGAGTTTGGGCTGTGAGGCGGCGGAATAGACGTAGTCGGGCGATTTCCAGCCGAGAATATGCTTGGCGCCTTCGGTGATGCACCCCTTGAAGCCCATCTCATAGATCTGCGGCGCCATCTCGTCGCAGTAAATCAGCTCGGCATTGCGGAACACCTTGGGTGTCTGGCCAAAAAGTTCCTTGATCTTCTGTGTGTGGAGTTTCACCTGGATGGCGAACTCCTTCGGATCGGCAAGCGAAGCGAGCGAGTGGTCGTAGGTTTCGGCGAGAAACTCTACGCGCCCGGTGTCGGCGAGCTTCTTGAGCAAGTCAACAAATTCAGGCACATACTGCTCGCACTGCTCCAGAGCCACACCTGTGATGGAGATCGCGCAGCGGAAAGCCCCTTTGGTATCCTCGATCATGCGCAGAAGGCTCTGAGCGGCGGGGATGTAGCTGCGGTGGGCAATACGGGTTATGATGTCGTCGTTGGCGAAGTCATCGTAGTAATAATGGTCGTTGCCTATATCGAAGAAGCGGTAGCGTTTCAGGCGGAACGGCTGGTGAATCTGGAAATAGAAGCAGATTGCTTTCATATCGGTTGTCGTTTTTATGATTTTTACGGTTGGGATGAAAATAAAGCGGAGAGAGCCGATGATGCTCCGGATTTACCAGCCGAGCACTTTATGGTATATGTCGATTACTTTGCGTCCGGCCTTGTCCCAGGTAATCCGGGCGACCTCGGCAAGGCCGTCCTCACGGAGCTGATTGTACATGGCCGGATAGGTTATGATCGAGTAGATGGCATCGGCCATGGCGTCGATGTCCCAGTAGTCGGTCTTGATCACGTTGGTGAGGATTTCGGCGCAGCCGCTCTGCTTTGAGATGATGGAAGGCACGCCCATCTGCATGGCCTCGAGCGGCGAGATTCCGAATGGCTCGCTTACCGAAGGCATTATGTAGACGTCGGAGGCCTTGAGCATCTCGTAGACCTGCTTCCCTTTCTGGAATCCGGGGAAATGGAAGCGGTCGGCGATACCGCGCTCGGCGGCCAGCGAAATCATCTTGTCCATCATGTCGCCCGAACCGGCCATTACGAAACGCACGTTGTGGTCGAGCTTGAGCACCTTGGCGGCAGCCTCCACAAAGTATTCCGGGCCCTTCTGCATGGTGATTCGGCCGAGGAAGGTCACGATCTTGTCTTTCGGCTTGGTAACCTGCACATCGAGCAGTTCCCGGCTCAGGGGCACCACGGCGTTGTGTACGGTGGTCACCTTGGCGGGGTCGATGCCGTATTTCTCGATTACGGTCTGGCGCGTGAGATTCGACACGGTGATGATATGGTCGGCGTTGAGCATGCCGTCGCGCTCGATGTTGAATACTGTAGGATTAACGTTGCCGCGCGAGCGGTCGTAGTCGGTGGCGTGCACGTGGATTACCAGCGGCTTGCCCGTCACCTGCTTGGCGTGGATGCCGGCAGGATAGGTGAGCCAGTCGTGAGAATGGATTATGTCGCAGTCGACGGTGCGGGCGATCACACCTGCCACAATCGAGTAGTTGTTAATCTCCTCAAGCAGGTTGTCGGGATAGCGGCCCGAGAACTCGATGCAGCCAAGGTCGTTGGTGCGCATGTAGTTGAAGTCGGCGTAGATATTGTCGCGCAGGCGGAAATATAGGTCTGGATCCATGAGCTTTCCGATGCGGCTCTCCACGTAGTCGCGGTTCACGTCGCGCCAGGCCACGGGCACCTGCGAGCAGCCGATTATATGGGCGAATTCACGGTCTTCGTCGCCCCATGGCTTGGGGATTACGAAAGTGATATCCATGTCGCCGCACTCCCACATGCCCTTGGTGAGGCCGTAGCTGGCAGTGCCTAATCCGCCGAGGATATGAGGTGGAAACTCCCACCCGAACATTAAAGCTTTCATCTTGTTGGTTTATGGTTGGTTAGAGTGGGATTAATCGTGGTCGAAACGGCGGAGTGTGCGCAGAGTGCGCAGCACCTCGGCGATGTTGGTGCCGTGGGATATGGCTCCTCGGCCGGAGAATGGCGGGTTGCCGTCGTAGAGCTGGCTCAGCGAGCCGATGCATCCCTGGCTCATCTCCTCCTCGAAGCCTATGAGCATACGGTCGATATAGCTCACGCCGCTGCGTCCGAACACCTTAAGGTAGGCGTCGGCGTAGAAGCCCATGAGCCACGGACGCGAGGGGCCGTTGTGCATGGCCATCTCGCGGTCGTAAGGCGAACCGAGATAGAATGGACGGTAGCCGTAGCTCTTGGGCGAGAGCGTGCGCAGGCCCTTGGGGGTAAGCAGTTCGCGCGTCACCACGTCGAGCACACCCTTGCGCTGGCGGCGGTCGAGCGGCGAGTAGTCAAGGCCGATGGCGATTGCCATGCTCGGACGCACCGAGGGGTCGGCGTAAGAGCCGCTGACATAGTCGTAGAGGTAGCCGTAGTCGTTGAGGAATGTATCGATGAAAGGTTGCTTCATCTTCTCTGCCGTGGCGATGTAGGCCTCGCGGCGCTCTGCCAGGTCGGGACTCCCATCCAGAAGGTCGGCGGCGAAGAGCAGAGCGTTGTACCAGAGTGCATTCAGCTCAACGAGCAGCCCGGTGCGCGGAACTACCGGGCGGCCGTCCCACGTGGAGTTCATCCACGAAGCCGGCTGCATGGTGCCGTCGGTGGCGAGCATTCCGCTCTCCTGCAGTTGCAGGCGCGGATGGCGCCCGGCAAGCGTGAAGTCGATAAGGTCGGTCACAATCTGGCTGTAGCGCCCGGCGGCAGCCTCGCGGCCGTAGTTTTTGGCATACTGCTGGATGGCCCATATGGCCCACCAGGGGATGTCGGGAAGGTCAATGCCATGGATTGTGCGCGATATATGGCCGTCGGCCATGAAGCGGTCGAGCGCCATCACGGCCGTACCCATTATTTCCTCGAAATCGTCGCGGTGGTCGATGGCGATGGTGTTGCCCGGAAGCGACATGAATGTGTTGCGGGCCAGGATAGTGCCCCAGGGATAGCCGGATAGCATATATTCGTGGTCGCCGCGCTTCAGATAGAGCTGCTTGGCCGAGTTCTTCAGGCAGTTGAAGAAGCTGGTGCGCGCCGTGCGCGAGGCGATTTCGTTTTCATACATCTTATGGAGCGAGCGCGTGCTGACCTCGCTAAGGCCGGCAGAGAAGATAATCGACTCGCCTTTCTTGATGTTCACCTGGAAATAGCCGGGCACCCAGAGGTCCTCGCAATAGGGCACTCCGCGCTCAAGATCCTTCACATACTCTATGTTGCGATACCAGTCGGGCTGGCTTACCCATTCGGGCTTGCGCGTGAGCTGCATGTAGAGCGTCGGATACCCCTCGTAAAGGCAGCAGGCCATACCATTGGGCACCGGTGTCATCTCCGTGTTGATGCGGTCGTTGGCTATACAGAGCGAGTTGACCTCGCGGAACGCCAGGAAGGGGCGGAATTGCAGAGTCGTGGGCGAGTGGGCCTCGACAAGGGTGTAGCGGATAAGGATGCGGTTTTCCTTGGAGATGAAGATTTTCTCTTTGGTAAGAATCACGCCGCCTACGCGATACGTAACGCGCGGCACGCTCTCGCAGTCGAACTCGCGGATATACTTGTGGCCGTTGGGACTGTAAACCCCACCCTGATAGCGGTGGAGCCCCAGATTGAAGGCGGCGCCATGCTGTATCACCGTCTCGTCGAGAGTCGACAGCAATACATGGGGCTTGTACTCCTCATCGCCGATGGGCACCACAAGCAGTCCGTGCTGCTTGCGCGTGTTACACCCCACAATCGAGGTACAGTGATAAGCGCCGGCCTGGTTTGTACGCAGCATCTCCTTCGGAAGACTCTGGTCGAGATTGATCAGCAGGTGCTTATCAAATTTAAGATAGCTCATTGAGATAGGTTTGGATGTTGTTAGAATTGTCAAGGTTTAAAGCCGGGCGCAGACCCGGTGGAAAATGTGTGCGGACACGTCCGCACCAAAGCCGAAGCAGGTCGAAATTGCCCCACAACATAGCTTTGCAGCAGTTTTCCATTGGTACTTATCAATATTAGCCTCGTGGCTGATATTCAACAACGAATTTAGCCCATTTGCACTGATTTTACAAATATTTGCCACGATTTTAAATTTTCTTTAGAGGCACCGCAGGTTTTCTGCAAAGACATACGCGCCAGCTGACTTTCACGCCTATGCCGGGCCTCACTCGCCACCTCTGTATTCTGCGCTATTCTGAAATTTTGACAAAAATAAAAAGCGCCGAAAATCAAGTGATATCAGCGCTTTGCGGCATTTTGCCATTTTTAATTGTGACCCCGAAGAAGCCGAGGTGTATCGTTGTAACTGAGTAGTATTCAAATTGTTGTAATGCCGTCACTCCGTTTGTTCACGAATTGCACACGGCATTATTTCCATGTTCTTACCCATTATTCCGTTTGGGCATTACAAAATTAGTGCCTTGTTTTGCCGATTTTCAAACATCTATGGCGTTAAAAATGCCCTACAATCGTGGTCAAAGCATGGCTGCAATCTGCTTTTCAACAGCCGTGCGTATGAATGAGTTTATAGATACTCCGGCTTGTTTGGCGAGATAGGCAACACGGGTATGGATGTCGGGTGTAAGCCGCACGTTCAACGAGCCGGAATAGCTCTTGTGTGGTTCAATGCCTTCTTCGGCGCAATATGCGAGATAGTCATCCACCGCTTCATGAAAAGCATTCGTGAGCTCTGCAACGCTCTCGCCCTCGAAATTCACAAGACCGTCTATGCCCTCAATCTTTCCAAAAAACACATTATCAGCCTCGCTGAAAGCGACCGAGCCGATAAAATCCTTATATTTCAATGTATTCATATCAGTCCTTCATTTTTAAGATAATCATAAACCTGTTTTATCACATATCCTTTGATGGTATTGCCGGGATGTGGCTTGTGGAGCATTATCGGCTTCAAGCCCTCACCCTTGAATATTACGCGGGAGCCGGATGTCTTGCCCTTGTTGCCCGGAACATATCCCAGCGCAACAAGCATACGCCTCATTTCCTCCCATGTGAAATCGTTAGGAAGCGTTGAGAACCGGGTTATCAATTTTTCTTTTGTTTCCATTCATTTTATTTTGACACAAAAGTAACTATTTTTCAGTTGCAAAACAAATCTATGGAATGGAGAGTTCAGATATTCGGAGTATGAAGGCATTACAAATACCAATAAGAGCTTATTATACCATCCTAAAATTGGTATTTTACCGCCTTTCACAATTTATGTTTATTGTGATTATCAGCTAATTACAGATTGTTTTCTTTTCGGCTCAATATTTGGGAGAAACGCTGTGACAATTCCTAATAATGGTAATAGTGTGCTGACCTGAAAGATAAATTCTATACTCGTTTTGTCGGCAAGCCAGCCGAAAAATGCAGATCCGACACCGCCAAGACCGAAATTCAAACCGAAGAACAAACCTGCCATCATTCCAACCTTATTTGGCTTCAATTCAGTGGCATAGACCAATATCGCCGAAAATGCCGACGAGATTACCAATCCTATTATCACGGCAAGTATTATTGTCAATGTGAAATCAACATACGGCAGAGCCAATGCGAATGGAGCCGCTCCGAGAATCGAGCCCCAGATAACATATTTGCGTCCATACCTGTCGCCGATACTGCCTCCGATTACAGTGCCGATAGCCACGGCTCCCATGAAAGCAAAAAGGCACAGCTGTGACACCTGTATGTCAACACCGAATTTGTTGATAAGAAAAAACGTGAAATAGCTTGTCATACTCGCCATATAGAAATACTTTGAGAATGTGAGCACGCACAATATGAATATGGCCCAATGTATCCTGCGGCTCGACAATGCCAGTACAGCGGGATTGGGGACAATAACCTTCTCTTTTATTTTATGTAGCTGCATCTTGTACCACCGTCCAACCGGAAACGATGTAATTCCGGCAACAAGTGCCGCTATGGAGAACCATATTATAGAATGTTGACCGAATGGAATGATGACAATAGCCGCCAATAACGGTCCTACGGCACTTCCTCCGTTTCCGCCGACTTGAAATATTGATTGTGCCAACCCTTTCTTCAAGCCTCCTGCCATCTGGGCTATGTGTGAGGCCTCGGGATGGAATATGGATGACCCGCAACCGATAACTCCTACCGCCAATAGGATAAAGGCGTAGTTATTGGCAAACGACAAAAGGATTATTCCCAACAGCGTGAACACCATTCCTATGGACAATGAAAACGGCTGTGGATGCTTGTCCGCATATCTTCCTACAAATGGTTGCAGGATGGAGGATGTCATCTGGAATACCAATGTTATTATACCGATCTGACCGAACGTGAATCCGTATTTGTCTTTGATTATAGGATATATGGACGGTATGATGGATTGCATCATGTCATTCAGCAGATGCGCGAAACTTATTGCCAACAGGATTGAAAAAAGCGTTCTCTCTTTGGTCGTTGTCTGTTCCATCTTAAATTTCGATTTTGGCCGCTTCCCAGCCAAGGATTGCGTTCTTACGTATCTCACCCCAATGATAGTTGCCGATTTCTCCCGATGCACGGATTACGCGGTGGCACGGGATGAGGTATGCCACGGGGTTCTCTCCGATTGCTGTGCCGACAGCCCTGTATGCACGGGGATTGTCAATTCGGGTTGCAATATCCCCGTAGGTTGTCATGCCGCCCATAGGGATTTTCAATAGTGCCTCCCATACTTTCAATTGAAAATCCGTGCCTTTCAGATGAAGTTTTATTTCAGTCAGTTTGCTCCAATCCTGAGTGAAAATGAATAATGCGTTTTGTTGGATCGCGTCACACATCTGGCGGTATCTCGCTCTTGGGAACCTACGTTGTAAAGAATTGAACGTCTCCATGTGGTCATCGGCTAATCGGCCTTCGGTCGCTTGGCCATTGCCAAGAAACTCCATGCTGCAAATCCCTTTCGGGGTGGAGGCTATAAGTATGTCACCGAATGGAGTCGTGGCAAAGCTGTAATTTATAAACAGGTTCTCCCCTCCATTTTTGTATTCGCCCGGGGTCATGCCCTCTACCGTCACAAACAGATCGTGCAATCGTCCCGTGCCTGACAACCCTACTTCGTGGGCGGTATCAAATAGCGATGCGTGGGTTTCCTTCAATATCTTTTTTGCATATTCAACATTTAGATATTGAAGAAAATGTTTCGGTGATACGCCGGCCCACTCCTTGAAAACACGCTGGAAATGATACGGCGACATATTGACCGCCTCGGCAACCGATTCCAATCCCGGCTGCTCGTGGCGATTCTCTCGGATAAAGCCGATTGCCTCCGCGATTCGGAGGTAATTCAATTCCTGTTGGCTCTCCTTCATGGCAAAACGTGTTCAAGTTTCAGAAGATATTCCTTAGCCTCCAGTCCGCCTCCATAACCTGTCAAAGATTTATCACTGCCAATGATTCTGTGACATGGAGCGAATATCGACATTGAGTTTGCACCGTTGGCGTTGGCTACGGTACGGACCGCTTTAGGCATTCCGATTTCTTTGGCCATTTCGCCGTAGGATATGGTCTTCCCGAAAGGGACGGTTAGCAGATGGTTCCAGACCTTCTTTTGAAAATCAGTACCCACAAACAGCAACGGCACATCAAATATAGTCCGTTTCCCGGCAAAATACTCATTCAATTGCTTTATCGCCATGTCTATTATAGGCGACACTCCTTCCTCAAACTCGGCATTGAGTATGCGTTTCAGCCGGTTGCCCACATGGTTGCGGTGACGCTCAACCTGCCAGTCGCATAAGCAGAGTTTGTCGCCGAACGAGCCGAGCATAAGCACTCCGCACGGCGAGTTGTATTGATGTATCGTGATAATGTTCTTTTTTCTGATATTCATATCTTTCATACAAATTTTACATGGTCGGTATCCAGCTTGCAAAGCCTCCTCCAGAGTATCATAAACCATTATGTTTTTCTCCAATGGTTTGGCAGGACAATCGGGAGTGCATACAATTCGGGTTGTCTTTACTGCGACGAAGAACCGACCGCGATATTTTTTATCCCTATTTCGTATTGCATTCAGTTTTTCTTCCAGATCCATCCGGTTATTTTTGTTTCTTTTTGGGAGCGTAATCCTTCATACCCTCAATCGCACCTCCAGCTACGGCCCATATATACAGGCTCGCCACACTGTTGTACGGCGAAAAACGCCGCCGTATTTTTCAAACAATTTGCGTTCGATTTTACGATGGTGATATATCATGCGCAGACCGCGCTGTATGGCCAAGTCGCCGAAGCTCAAGATATCCGGTCGCTGCATAGAGAAAAGCATAAGCATCTCCGCGCTCCATACACCAAGCCCTTTTAGCGATGACAGCCGGGCGCAAACTTCATCATCGGACATTTCATGAAACGCATTCAGATCAAATTCTCCTGATTCTATTTTTCAGCGGCGGCGCGTATATATTCAACTTTCCGGAAAGAAAGGCCAACCGATTGAAGTTCATCGGGAGTGACTGATAGGATATTGTCCGGGGTTACGTCCCCAAACCTGTCAATAGTTCTTTGCCAGATACTTTCATGGGCCTTGGTAGAAATCTGCTGGCCGATTATGGAGTGAACGAGGGCGGCGAAAAGGTCGGGGATTACCCGCCTTTTCACCATACCTACCTTTTCAATTACCTCCGCAAGGCGGTTATCCTTGCTTTTGAGGTAATTTATTTCGGCCTCTCCGTATTGAAAATACTCCATTAGTCGATTATGTAAGCATTGCTGTCAGCAGGGGCCTCATCTCGATTGTCTTTTGTATATTCGCGCTTGATTTCTCCGACGGATATACGATAATTGTCAAAAAGAGTATCGTGACCCATTTTTTGGCTCTGACGATGGTTCACGTGATTGCGCCAGCCTGCTGTCTGCATGGGCTTTAAGGCTTTCGTTCTGCGCCCTGCGCTCAGCCATGAGACCACGGTTGAAACTGTACAGCATGGTCGTGGTGGCAGAGGGTTTTGGTTCTTCCTTTTTGCCGAATAAACCGAGGAAGCCTTTGCGCTTTAGGTTTCTTTGGCTCCTCTTTGGCGCTCTGGCGAGCTATCACAGGCAGTTTGTTGGCCATCTCGTCACCGAGAGCCTTTTGACGCCGGTATATTTCTGCAAGCTGGAGCAGTTTCTTCTCCTTGTCCTCAAGAAGAATACGGAGGCTGTCTATGTCGGCTGCCTCCGAAATGAAGATCCGGCTGAACTCACACAGTGTGCTGTCGATATGGAGTCTCTGGCGATGATATCTGTCCCGCTCCATGTCAGTCCACTCCATCGCGGTTTCGCCCATAAGCGAGAGTGCTGTCATGTGCATGTTAAGTTCGTTTATTTCCCGACGCAGCTCATTGGCGGAACGATTCCTCTCATCCATCAGAGATAAAGTGTGCTCCTCGTTATAATAGGCATAACCTATTGCAACAGTGAGCACAAGAATAAGGATATATCCGGATATAATCGGTATATGAGGAAGGCCCGATTTTCGAATCATATTTATTACGAGACAAATATTGGTGGAGACATTACAAAATGGTATATAATAGTCTGTTTATATGAGAAATACCGAATCTAAAAGCTATAACGATATTAGCGAAAGTTCATTGCCAACGATAGGATGCCGCAGTGAGAGGTGGGATATCAATGCAAAAGTATCTCTTGCCATCATAAATCGTCACTTTCTTCACATTGACGGAATTGTTGGTGGCTATGATTCCTGTTGTACCGTCTGGATTTGAAAAGGCTGCGAACTCCGTGTCGGCGACATTCCCGTCAACAGACGCTCTGTGTCCACCGGGTCGTGAGGCTGTCATCGCCAGGCAAATTGTATAGTAAAATGAATTATATGTTATCTTGCCATATGTCTCGATATCAATGTCAACAGCTCCGTTACCGTTAAAGCATCCTCCCGGACGATACGGTCCATGATTGTTATCAAGTATCATATTCCACACTATCGCACCGCGCCCCCAGTTGTTGACAACATCAAAAATCAGATTTTTCACATCTTCGAGAATTCTTGCATGATCCACTCGCAGGTACCATTCTCCTGCCGTCCATTCCGTAAAAAGCAATGCCATATCAGGATTGGCGTCGTGTATTGCGGTCATTTCCGAAGCATCCCCGCTATAATTATGATATGCGGCTCCAGAAATATATTGTTTGGCTTGAGAATCGGAATATATCAGACTGGGATAACCTATCTGTCCCTCCCAATTATCGTAGCTATAATTATGGTCAAACACATAAATTTTAGTGTCGATATTATTGTCTCTGAACGACGGACCAAGGGCTGTCTTGATGAAATCGCGTTGCTCTTCCCAAAGCATAAACATCGAAGCGCTATTACCTCCATGGAGAGGTTCGTTCTGAGGGGTGACAGCAGTAATGTGGATGCCATTTTCAGCAAAAGCCTTTATCCATTTCACGAAATACAAGGCATAATCCTGATAACATTCTTCACGTAGATGACCTGCTGTCCATTCTCCGTTAGTTTTCATCCAGCGGGGGGCAGTCCACGGGGCGCCGATAATTTTGATATCGGGATTAATCTGCAATATTTCCTGCAACACAGGAATAATATAACGAGTTTCTTCGTTAGTGAGTGCAAATTTCTCGATACCGGGTGTATCACAGCATGTATAGTCGCTCAACGAAAAGTCGCTGCAACCTATGGGCACCCTTAAATAAGAGCATCCATAACCGACATTCTCATCGGGCGAGAATGTACGGACAAGAAAATCGTGGCGTCGATATGCTTCCATCTTGGATAGATTGTATGATGCCGAGCCGGTGATGGCAAAGCCAAAACCGTCGATTTCCTGATATAATTGATTGGTGTTTATGTTTATCATACCCTCTGACTTGTCCCGGCTGCTGTCGTCAAATTTCAAGTTTTCGGTCGACAGCAGCTTCGATCCATCATATGATACATAACAGGCTTTTATATCTGCCGGCGTTGTATCGTGTTCTATAAGCAGAGTTGGATTGGGAAGATAATGATTCTGACACACCGCACCGGCGGTACACATTATCAGACAGAGGTGCGTAAGAATACTGTGTAATGTCATTCTTTTCATCGTATATATATTTTTTCGCTTATCTGATTGTTATGACGGATATAAATGCCCTTTGTGGGGCGATTGACTTTCATTCCCTGAAGCTTGAAATAGTCATAATGTATTTCGGAATTAGTAATCAGTGGTGGCTCTGTTATTGAGGTTGGCTTATTGCCTATGCCATCTGCTTTTAGAGTCATTCTCAGACGAGTGTCGGAATTCGCATTATCAATGCCGTCAAAGCGGATGTTGTCTCCCACGGTGGCGGCATAGTCAAGACTGAAGTTCTTGCCCGCTTCTATTTGTTCTTGCGTCTTTGTCCCCAACTGGATATTCCACTCGCGGTCTACTATCTTGAAATCTCCGGTGAAGTGAGGTGTGTTAAGAGTATATGTTCCGTCATTGTAATCGAACGCATAGAATGGCAGTATGGTCCAGTCGTTAAAGTCGCCGACGAGATAAAGCATCGGCATTCCGATACATGACAGAGTGAGGTTGTTCATATCAAGTGTTATGGCCACTTCCTGAGCAATCGGTTCCTCGAAATACATGTTGCACTCGTTTTGGGCAGATTCAAGTGGTATCACTTCATTGTATTTAATACCCTTAACCATTGATCCAAATTGCCATTTCCAATCGGGTGTGGTGATTTTGAACTCACCGGTGAGGCGTGGAATCTTCAATTCATAAATTCCCTCTGACCCGATGAAACGCATCCGTTCATCATGAGGATTCCAATTATTGAAATCGCCGGTAAGATAGTATGTCAGATTTCCGGAGATATCAGAAAATTTATTGACTGTCAGTCGATTGTTTGCTTTGTTAAATACCAGTTCAATATCGCCGAGAGGATTTTCAATCGTCATATCACAACCATCGCGTTGTAATTGATATGTCCTGCCTGATTTAATCGATGCCACGCCACCATATTGCGCATCCCACTCTGGAGCAACAGCGGCAACAATCTTGAATCGGCCATTTAAATCTTTTGTCCGCAGCACATAGGAATCGCCCTCTTTGATAAATCTGTATCCTTTCTTGTGATTGCTCCAGTCAGTGACATCACCGGCTAGATATATGTCAGGACACACTGTCAATGTTGGTGCCGAAGGATTGCTATAATCAAACAGAAGTGTCGCGCCGTACACGGTCGTCGAATTTCCATTGATCTGTTTTACACGGAAATTGTTGCCATAAGCATTGATGCAGGCCATTGGCACATCAAATTCAAAAGTGTCTGTCGAACCATATTGAAGCGAGTAATCCTCCGTGCATATCTTGAATGTGTAGACCGACGACAGTTCATCGATGTAGAGTGAATATACGCCGTTATCATTTACCATCCTGTATTTTTCCTGAACGGTCCAGTCATCGGAGATTCCACGGACATATAGTTCAGGTGCTTGTGCGAATGTCGTATGGTAAGCCAGGAATGGCAGACATAATTTCAGCATCACGATAAGTGTTCTAAATCTATACATAATAGTTCTAACGTATTGAAAATGAATATACAGTCTCAGTATGGTACTTTTCTCCGGGATTAAGGCGCACAGATGGCCAATCTAAGTGATTAGGGCTGTCAGGATAGTGTTGTGTCTCAAGGCATAGAGCAGACCGTTTCGGATAGGCAATTCCATTCTTTCCACAGACCTGGCCGTCGAGGAAATTACCTGAATAGAACTGTAAGCCTGGCTGATCTGTGCTAACAGTCATTACAATACCACTCACGGTATCATAAAGCTGCGCTGCAAATGGGCAACTCTTGTCAAGGACAAAGTTATGGTCATAGCCCATTCCATTGATGATTTGCTCGTCGTCAGCATTGATGTTTTCTCCAATAGCGTGCATGTGGTTGAAGTCGAATATTGTTCCCTTGACGGAACGGATTTCTCCTGTCGGCATAAACGTCGAGTCGATAGGGGTAAAACCTGAAGCCTTTATTGTCAGCAGTTCATCGGATATCTCTTTTGTATGGTCTCCGCTAAGATTAAAATAGCTGTGGTTTGTGAGATTGATGATGGTCGGCTTATTGGTATAGGCGGTATAGGCGATTTTCAATCCACAATCGGAAGTTAAACTATATACAACTTCGACGTTTAGGTTTCCCGGGAAGCCGGCATCGCCGTCAGTGCTGTGCAGTGTAAGTACAAGTGTGGTGTCAGTTGTCTGGGTGGCACTCCATATTGAATGATGAAAACCTATCGGCCCACCATGGAGACAATGCCCATAGTTGTTCTGTGGCAGTTGATAAACTATTGAATCGAGCGTAAAGCGGCCTCTGTTGATTCGGTTGCCGTATCGTCCGATAATCGCTCCGAAGTTGCCGTCGATCTCGAGATAGTCACGGATGTTGTCATGCCCGAGCACGACATCGCATGGTCGGCCGTCTTTATCCGGAACCATAAGCGACACAATTCGGCCACCGTAATTTGTGATACATGCTTCCATTTCACCATTCTGCAAGGTGAACAGGGATATTTTTTGATTGTTGACTATGGTGTCAAAATCTTTTTTGTCAAGGCCTGATAAAGTCGTCTTTTGATTCGATGCGCAGCCAACCATTATCAGTGCGGCTGCGAAATAGATGATATGTTTCATTGTTTTATTCGGCATAAAAGGTCAGGGATTGAAGATTCTTTGAGTCAGGGCCGACCATGACGCGGAATTCACCCGGATCATACCCATATTTAAGGTCGTTGTCATAATATTTGAGCATATCGCTGTCTATCTCAAAGCTGACTTTCATGGTCTCCCCCTTGGGAATGAATACACGTTTATATGACTTCAATTCTTTGACAGGACGGGCTATCCGGGCAATAGGGTCGTTAATATACAGCTGAACAATCTCGAAACCATCATAATCCCCGGTGTTGCTGACATCTATCGAAAGCGATATCGAGCCGTCTTTTGCCAGTCGGTCGGTGTTTATCGAAGGTTTTGAATAAGCGAAGGTTGTATAGCTGCAACCATAACCGAACGGGTAAAGTGGTTCGTTGCTTACGTCGATATAGTTGCTCCGATAGGGATTGAACTGCGTGGGGTCATAGTCGGGATGGCTTGACGGCAGATGGTTGTAATACAGCGGTATCTGGCCGATTGAACGGGGCCAGGTGGTGGTCAGTTTACCGGACGGCACCTTTTCTCCGAAGACAACATCCGCTATGGCATCGGCCGCCTCGCTGCCTCCGAACCACACATTCAGTATGGCTGGAATGTGATTGTCCTCCCAGTCAAGCACAAGAGGACGGCCGGTGAAAAGCAACAGTATTACAGGCTTCCCGGTAGCGTATAACTGTTTGAGAAGATCGCGCTGAGTATCGGGGATTGTGATTTCCGCACGGCTCGACGACTCACCGCTCATTTCCGCGCTTTCGCCAAGCGCACAGATTATGATATCTGCGTTATTTGCAATTTCTATGGCCTGACGATGCATCTCGTCATCGTTCCCGCGAGCGATAGAACGGCCCCAGTCGCAATTTCGTTGGGTAGTCTCATCATAGTAGATATTGCTTCCCTGCGCATAAAGCAGTTCAGCATCGGTGCCGAGGGCGTCGCGGAAAGCGTCAAGCAGCGACTTGTGATTTTCAGGCTTGCAATAGCCGCTCCAAGTCCCGCTCATGTTGTTTGCGGCATTGGCGAGAGGACCGATAAGCGCAATCCGACCTTTCTTTTGCAAAGGAAGGAGATGCTTGTCGTTTTTAAGCAATACAACGGTTTCGGCGGCGATATCCCGGGCAATCTTGCGATGTCGGGGCGTGTACATATCTTTAGCCAGACGCTCAGGCTTGCAATATTTATATGGATCGTCGAATAGTCCGAGCCGTTGTTTGGCAATCAGGATGCGACGGCACGCGTCGTCTATCATCTTTTCAGTAACCAGTCCGTACTCAAGAGCACCTTTTAAATCGTTGAGATATCTGCCTGTAACCATATCCATATCTGTGCCGGCCCTTAATGTGACAGCGGCGGCGTCTTCTTTGTCTGCCACTCCCATAATCGGCAGCTCGTCTATTGAGCCGTAGTCAGTGACAACAAAACCGTCAAAATCCCAGTCGTTACGCAGAACCCCGTTGATAAGCCACTCCGAGGCAGTGGCGTGCTGACCGTTGATAAGATTGAACGATGTCATCACCGAACCGACACCGGCATCCGCGGCAGCCTTATAAGGGGGCATATAATAGTTGAACATACATTCGCGGCTCATGTCAACGCCGTTGTAATCGCGTCCGCCTTCCGCTGCACCGTATAATGCGTAGTGTTTCACGCAAGCCATAAGGGATGAGTCAGAACGCATGCCGTCGCCCTGATATCCGGCGATATACGCTTTGGCAAGGACGCTTCCGAGATAGGGATCCTCGCCGGAGCCTTCGGCGATACGACCCCAGCGCGGGTCGCGGCAGATGTCGACCATTGGGCTGTAATTCCAGTTTACACCGTCAGCTGTAGCTTCGATGGCCGATATACGGGCCATTTCGGCTATGGCGGTGCTGTCCCACGAACACGACAGTGCTAATGGAATCGGAAAGACAGTCTCATAACCATGCACTACATCAGCTCCCACGAGCAAGGGGATAGCGTGAGGGCCTTTCTCAGCGGCCAAACGTTGAAAGCGAGAAATCGCATCGACCCCTTTGACATTGAAGAAGCCGCCAATTTTTCCTTGCATGATAAGAGAGTCGAGCACGGCTGCCTGTGCTGTTCCTGACACCACATCTCCGCCGACGGGCAAATTCAGCTGCCCTATTTTCTCCTCAATGCTCATCTCAGCCATAAGACTGTCTATGAAGCCGTTGTTATCTGTATCACGAGCCTGAGCGGTAGCGGCAGAGAGTAAAAGCAGGACGGCTGTGGTTATATTAGAATGATTCATACTATTGCTTCGGTTGGTTCAGAATTTTGTTGCTGGCACCCCTGTGAAAGTCATCTTCACGGGGTGTATTCTGCCATTTGAGCCGAAATGAAGCTCATCGACACATATGACGCGGTCGTTACCGTCGGTCGCTCCGAGCGGATGGCGGTGGTAGACAATATAGTATCTGTCTGTTTTCGAAGATCGGATTACGGAATGATGCCCTGCCCCCGTTCCTATCTCGGGGTCTGATTCCAGAATCGAGCCTACTCGTCTGAAAGGACCAAAAGGGGAATCAGCAATTGCATAGGCCACCCGGTAGTCGTCTTTTGTCCAGTCGCCTTCACTCCACATGAAATAATATTTCCCGTCCTTAACAAGCATGAACGGCCCTTCTGTATAATCCTTTGGAGTCACTTCTTTGTAGAGCGAGCCGTCGGGGAAAGGGACAAGAGATTTGAAATCGTCGTCGAGACGGACCATGTTGCAGTGTCCCCAGCCTCCGTAATACATATAATAACTCCCATCCTTGTCTTTGAAAACGAACTGGTCGATTGGCTGCGCCCCGTTCACTATCTCATTTATCAGCGGTCGGCCAAGCAGATCCTTGAACGGACCTGCCGGCTTGTCGCTGACTGCGACACCAATACCGCCGATTTCGCCCTCGTGGACATCGTTTGCCCCGAAGAAAAGATAATACTTCCCGTCCTTCTCAAGCACTGCCGGAGCCCACATCGCACCCCAGGCCCATTTGACATCTTCTGTACTGATGATGTTTTCATGTTTAGTCCAATGGATGAGATCGGTGGTAGAGAAGCAGTCCATTGCGGTCTGCTCCTTGAAAGGAAGGCTGCGCGTAGGATATACGAACACCGTGTCGCCATACACGATTCCCTCCGGGTCGGCATACCACCCGGGGAAACAGGGATTTCCCCCTATATCGGTCGCACTATCATATTTCACAGCGACTTTATGTGGCAGGTCGGCTGATGACGAGCCTACGGAAAAGACATATTTACCATCCAGTATACGTTCAGAAGCCGTTTCCTCATCATAATAAGCCAAAGAAGAGAACGGAATGTCAACAGACACACTGCGGGTTTCGCCCGGTGCGAGATCCACTTTTGAAAAACCAACAAGTTTCTTCTTTTCCCTAAGCAGTCCTTTCAGTTTGGGAGCCGAGACGTATACCTGTACCGTTTCTGCGCCGGATGTCGAACCGATATTCGATACATCCATTTTCAGGTTATAGCCAATCCCAGTCCGGGTCACGACCGGTTTATCGATGTTAAAATCAGTATAACTCAGGCCGTAGCCGAACGGAAACAACACCGGAAGTCCATTGTAATCATACCAACGATATCCTATAAGAATATCTTCGTCATAATATATGTCATAAATGTCGGAATCAGCCCGTCGGATTCCCGGATAACGGCGCTCACCATTAGTAGGCAAGTCCTCAATGCGCTTTGGGAAAGTAAATGGCAATTTCCCCGACGGGTTGACTTTGCCGGTAAGGACATCGGCAAGACTGTTGCCAGCCTCACTGCCGAGATACCAGTCCTGGACAATAGCGGCCACTTTATCCGCCCAGGGCATCAATACCGGTGTGCCTGAAATATTTACCACAATCAGATTGGGATTTATATCGGCAATAGCTGAGATAAGTTCGTCCTGTCCGTATGGAAGCTGCAAAGTCTTACGGTCGGAATTCTCGGTGTCCTGGCAGAGGGAGTGATTCAAGCCGCCAATGAATATCACGACATCGGCGTCTTTCGCTTTTGCAAGTACATCGGTTTTAAGTTGCTCGGGAGTTCGCTCTTCGGCCAACATCTCGAAGTCCTGACTTTTCACATTGTCGAATACCGTGCTTCCCGCTCCGATATATCCTCGTTCCCAGTCAACAACCACATCATGTAATGCCGACTTCAATCCGGCCAATGGAGTAACTTCATGCTGTACCTTCAGAGAAGCCGAGCCACCTCCGACGGTCATCATCTTCACTGCGTTTTCACCTACTACAAGAATTTTGCGGATATCTTGTTTCAAAGGGAGTATACCGTTGTTTTTAAGGAGAACAATTCCTTCGGAGCCGATTTTGCGGGCTGTGGCATAATGTTCGGGGCAAGTGAAGCGGCCTTTCCAATTGGAAGGAGCCATTGACGTGCGGAAAATTGTGCGGAGTATGCGCCTCACTCTGTCATTGAGATCGTCAACGGATTCACGACCATCCCTCAGTCTCTCGAGATAGGGGTTGGCCATATAATAGCTGTCGTAGGCATTCATATTTACCGACACACCGTCAGTGCCGGTACCCATTTCAAGGTCAAGCCCACCTTCAAGAACAGCGTCGGTGTTGTGCACACCTCCCCAGTCGCTGACTGCGACACCGTCGAATCCCCATTGTTGTTTCAATATGTCTTTCAAAAGTCGCGGGTTCTCGCAGCAGTTGCGGTTTTCAAAGAGATTGTAAGCCGGCATAATAGCCCATGCGCCACTTTCTACGGCAGCTTTGAACGGTTTGAGGTATATTTCATGCAAAGCACGTTCTCCGACATGTACATTCGTCGTATAACGGTTGTCTTCGTTGTTATTCAGAGCAAAATGTTTGACACATGCCGCAACATTATTGCTTTGAACGCCCTGGATATAAGGCACGACCATTGTTGACGTAAGAAACGGGTCTTCGCCCATATATTCGAAACTACGGCCGTTGAGAGGTGTACGCATCATATTCACTCCGGGGCCAAGCAGAATGTCTTTGCGGCGATATCGCGCTTCCTCGCCTATGGCTCTGCCGTATTCACGGGCTAATTCCGGGCGCCATGTGGCAGCCAGGCAGCTTAGAGCCGGGAATGCAGTGCAAGAGTCATTGGTCCACTCGGCGCTGTTCCATTCGTCCCAGAATACTTCCGGACGAATGCCGTGAGGCCCGTCAGTACACCATAGTTCCGGGATTCCGAGACGGGGAACACCGGCAGAGGAGAATTTCGACTGGGCATGAACCATCTTGACTTTTTCCTCAAGAGTCATACGCGAAAGTGCATCCTCGATACGCTCTTCCAGTGGAGCCGAATAGTCGAGGTATTTCGAATCAGTAGCATGTGCAATGCCTTGTGCACAAATAATTGAACCAAGACATAATATTAATGACACTACGACGGTCTTGAAATGGTATTTCATTGCGATATATATGATTTGATTGGCAGAAGGTAGTTTTTTAATATTATTTGCCCAGGTCGACCCAGACTTTCATTTTACCTGGCTTGCGGTTATCCCACGCGAAATATGGTATGAATGTGATATTTCCTTCGTTTGTTTTTAGAATCTTGAAATTACGGAGCAATCCCTCCCCGTCTTCAACACAAAATTCAGAATCGTGATTAATGGTGGCAGCATCGTAGCAGGGATTGTCACATTCCTCCATGCAATAAACCAAAGGGCCACGCATAACAGCTCTCTTGCAAAGATTCTCTTTTACCTTCGGGTCGGCCGCCATAATATTGACGGGCATTGCCATACTGAGTTCTATGTCTGCTCCCATCTTATCAACAGGAATAGTCACGTATCCGTTTTGTTTCGTAAATTTTCGGTTCTCACCATTGATTTTTAGCGCATACTCATCGCACCATCCGGGAATTCGCAGCTTTATGTTTCTCGGCAGGCTTCCTTCCGGTTTAACTGTAATCTTGACATCCCCTGCAAAAGGATATCCGCCAGATATCGACATATGCACAGGCACGCTGTCTACGTCAATCTCTGTTTTATTTCCGATAAAAAGATTGACGTAAATATTGTCTTTGTCAATCCCATAGATATAATTCCCCATAGAAGGTAGGAAGCGTGAAATGTTACTCGGGCAGCAGGCTGTCCCATACCATTCCTGACGATGGTGTGAACCATCCGATTCGAGAGGATTCACATAAAAGAATTTTTCACCTCCTAATTGGACACCGGCAAGAGCGGCGTTATACATTGTCCGCTCTAGAACATCGATATATCCGGCATCTCCAAAAAGACGGTTCATCCGCGATGCCCACATTATAAGACCCACCGAAGCACAGGTCTCGCAGTAAGCTTCACGATTGGGTAGGTCATAGTCTTCCGTGAAACCCTCGTTATGGACTGAGGATCCAATACCCCCGGTGACATACATATTGCGCTCCGTCACATCTTCCCATACCAGCTGAAGCGCGTCGAGATAAGTTCTGTCAGCTTTTTTAGCGGCAACGTCAGCCATACCGCAGAACAGATACATGGCTCGGACGGCATGCCCCGTGATGTCTGTTATCTCCCTTACTGGTTTATCATCCTGGCAATACTCGGTTCCCCATGGCGCACCGTTGCCATGCGATCCGTAACCGTGACCTCTCTCTTCAAGAAGCCAATGGGCAAAATCGAGGTATTTTTTATCTCCTGTAGCATCTGCCAGACGCACAAGTGCGAGTTCCACTTCCTCGTGTCCAGGCACCCAGTGTCGCTTATCCGGACCGAAAGTCTGCATCATATGGTCGGCAAATCGTTTCGCAACATTGAGAAAGGACTGTTTGCCGGTTGCGGAATAATAAGCAACAGCAGCTTCAAAGAGATGGCCTCCGCAATACATCTCGTGCATTATCATATCTGTCCATCGAGGAGTTGGAGCTACGATGGTATAATATGTGTTCAGATAGCCGTCATCCCATTGCGCATCTGCAATCATATTGATCCAGGTTTCCAGTTTTCTCTCAATTATCGAATCCGGATTATTGATGAGGCTGTAGGCCATTCCTTCCATTGCCTTATACACATCGGAATCATCATAACATAGTCCGGAATGCTCGCCATGCCCCTTTGCGGCATTGATAAAGTTACTCATTCGTAATGTCTTATTCTCAATCTGATCAATGCAGTGAGGAATGGTTTTATTTGCCAGATCATCCAACCTCGGCGACCAGAAAGAATCGCATATCGACACGTGTGAAAAATCAATATTATCAATCTGTGACATATGCCGGTCGGCCTGTGCTGTAAATGCTACTAAAAGGGCTGATGCTATGACGAAATGTTTTATGGCCATGGTAAAATACGTATTGTTTGTTTCGTGAAATGGAAATAACAAGGGTTGCAGTTCATGCTCAATCGATGGACTGCAACCCCCGATATTGTATTATATCCTTTTGTTAGCGGATGATAACTTTTCTGACTGTAGTCCCGGTTCGCTGAATGTATACTTCCCCGGCAACAGGATTCATTACACGGATACCCTGAAGGTTGAAGTATTCGCAGGTGGCATTGCCGCCATCTTGAATGATTTCTGTTATTGATGTCGTGGGTTCGTTGTTGGCTGAGACTTTCATTTTGTTGAGATCGAAACGGATTTTGTAAGTGCCAGGTTCTTTGATTGCCCAGTTGTAATCTTCGTTCTGATCCGTCTTGATATCCAGACCGTCCTTGTTGTCGATTGCCAACTCGGTATTGTCTATTTCGGGACAAAGATGGGTTCCCCATACGGGAGCCGTCGATGCACGGAATTTTTGGCCGGACTCGCAGTCGTCGAAAGTTGCCTCAAAGACGTTAGTAGCAACCTGTTCCATAGGCTGGAAGGACCAGTTTGTTAACTCGCCTACAATATAGAGCTGGTTGGCAATGAGTTTGTCGCTGAGGTATTCAGCGCTCATTTCCATGTTACGCAAATCCAGTGTAATCTTGTATGTTCCAGCTTCAGATACAGTCCACTGGTTGTCATTCAGGTCGGCTCCGCGGAATACTTCCATAGCGCATTTTTTCACACCGTCTGCACCGAAGGTGGTGTTCTGCGCCGGATGAATCCAGTTTCCGTCCCACTCCTTGTCATTGCGCAGGCTGAACTTGAAGGGGCCCCCCTTCTTCATATAGGTCTGATATGTGAAAATATAGGGGTCAGACGCATCAACAGTCAAAGGAGAGCCGAAGGCCGGGGTCCAGCCACCCACAGTTGCGTCGCCAACAGCGTAGACGTTGGGAGTGATTACCGGTAGAACCTCGCTGAAGTCCTGTGTGATGGAAACGATGGCCTTTTCAAGGTCGAAAACGATGCGGTAGTTGCCACTTTCGCTTATATACCAGTTCTTATCGCCGCCTTCCATGTTGTTATAGTCGATGTTGGCAGTCGCCGATGTCGCGGGGCTGAGGAGAGTCTTGTCCTCGACGGCATGAACCTGAGGACCGTTGAATACGACATCCGCACCCCATGCACTGGCACGGAAGCGTCCGGTGGAGACACCGTCGCCGCCTTCCACCTTGCCTTGATAGAAGAAGACATGATCAGATGTTTTGACGAGTTCTAATGCTCTCCATTGGGTAGGATCTCCTACCATGAAGAGCTCGGAAATTTCCGACAGGGTTGCTTGAGCTGATGCAGTGCCTGATATCGACAGGGTTGCAACAGCAGCTAACCAACAGATTTTTTTCATGGTTAATTGTTGTTTTTCGGGGTTGAACTATTTATATTATTTGGAAAGCCTTACTATTTTGCATCCATGGGGCTCGATTTGCGCGTTGATTGCCGAGGCGGTGCCTTCATCGGCATGCTCCCAGAGGTCTCGCACTTTCATAGGACTGCTGATTCCCAAGTCCGCGAAAGCTACATTGAAGACTTTAGGATTGTCCTCTCTGTTAAAAAGACCTACGATGTAATCGCCGTTGCTCATTTGGCCATACCACACATTACTGCCTTCAGAATTAACTACATCTGACAGCGGTTTGCCAACAAAACGATCATGGTTCAGTGCCAACATTTCATCGTTTGTGTAGTATTTTAGATTTTCAACGGTTTGATACAACCATTTGAGGAATAAACTTTTAACGGAGTATTTGAGAAACAACGGTAACGAGTTGGAAACCGTGCGATTTTCAGCGATTTGCGGTGCTATGCTGTCAAATAACTCATTTCTTTTGCAAAGGTAAAAAAATATCTAATACATGCAGTATAGAAGAATAAATATAATCTACTATTGGGTGAGTTTGTTCAATCGCATTACAATCGAAGTTTGACTTCTGCCCATTTTGTTTGCGATATATTTGACACTCTTACCCTCATTATACAGTTTCAATAAAAATTGGTCTGCACTTCTTGTCCATCTTTTATTGGCATTGGGGTGCTTTACATAACTTTCTTCTGAAACCTTTTCAGGGTGTAAAAACTCATCCACAAATACAGAGGGGAAACGCTTGTCATATAGTACAAGTGTTTTTATCTTTGCTCTTGTTACTGCTACATAAAACAATCTCCGTTCTTCCCCATATGGAAATTGGTCACTTTTAGTCAGGACATAATTAAGCACAGGGTCATCACTTACAAGGGATGGAAAGCCATAAGTATCCTTATTACATTGTAAAAGTATCACATAATCCGCTTCAAGACCTTTTGATTTATGTACTGTCAAGAACTCTATCTTTCTTCCTCCTATCACATAATAAAATCTATTACCTTCTTTCACTCCTTTATACATAAATGACAGGTAATAGTCATCAAAAGAATAACGTCCTAATAGAAATATAGATTTATCCGATGGAATAGAAGATATTAGTTCTCCTATTGTTTTGCAATAATCACGTCTGTCGTAAGAATAAAACTCCAATTCTGTTTTCATTTCAGAGCTGAACGAGTGTATATTCTTTTGTATTTGGGCTTTATTACGCTGTATGAAGTGGGAGGACAACGAAACTAAAGGCTCTCCAAATCTGTATGTGGTTTCAATCTTGTTTATCTCTGTTGCGCCAAAGTATTCAGGAAATTGATTAAAAAGAGCCATATCACTTCCCGAAAAACGATATATAGACTGCCAATCATCGCCTACACAATACAACTTCGCAGGCGGATTCCCCTCTCGTAATACTTTCAAGAAATTGTAACGGTCAACCGATATGTCTTGAAACTCGTCCACAATGATATAATCATACTCAACAGGGTGTGAAGTACGACATATTTCTGTGGCTTGAAGAATCGCATCGGTAAAATCAATTTGGTTGCTATCGCTCAATGCACTTATATAGCGGTCATATACAGGCTGAAATATGTTCTTGATAATAAAAACGCTCCGCTCATCATTTGCATTTTTTGCTTGTTCAAGAACCTCTCTAACTGATTTACAACTTGATTTTACCAATGTTACGAAAGTAACTACCAGCCGAATAAAAGCCTTTTCTTGTTTACTGCCTTTGGGTAAGACTAAATCATATAATTCTTCTTCTGTTTTTTCTTGAATTGGCACACCTGCGTCATTTAATAATTGTCGAAGTTTATCTCTTATATCGGAATAATGGAAATCAGCACTTGATGTTACTAAAAGTTGAGTACCAAATTTCTCGTGAGCAGCTTTCTTCCAAGTTATACCATCATTATATTTTTGATTGGCTTCTTCGTATGTTATATTCTTGTCTTTTGCAAACCAAGCAGGAACAAGACCATGTTCATCTACTCCGAAATGTTCCAAATAGATGCGTTTGATTTCTCCTGTTTGCTCAAAATATATTGAGAAATCGGGGCGATATTGAGAGTGCATTTCATCCGCTAATTGATGTTCGTATGGCTCTTCATATCTGAATTTTACTCCAAGTGATGACAAGACAAAGCAAATCTTTTGCTCCTGTTCGCTTCTCACATATATAGCCCGACCATCCATATCGGGGAACATTGCTTTTAGTTGAACATTCTTTTGTTCCGACAATTTTTCTCGCCTTTCATTCTTGCGTTGTTCCCAATCCGCTTCATTGGTTTGATAATCAATGAAGTATTCTACTACGCTATTCTTAAAAGCCTTATTCTCTAATAGAGTGTGATAAAGAGCAATAAATAAAGAATCTGTATTATCGCAAATAAACGGCTTTGTTCCCGTTGCTTTTCCGATAATATCAATGGCTAATTTGTGAAATGTATAACCTTTCAAGCCATCAGTAGCCATTCTTTCCGTAAGTTCGGCTGCTGCTTTGTTAGTGTAACTAATAAGTAAAATTCTATGAGGTGCAATGCCTTTTATTTCTGTTAGATACTTGACTTTTCCGATAATAGAAGAGGTCTTTCCACTACCTGCGCTACTAACAACCAAACAATTATCCTCTTCTGAAACAATTGAGCGTCTTTGTTGCTTATCCAATGGATATTTTAAGCATTTGTCGAAGAAATCTTTATGTGTGTCAAGCAGAAATGCAATAACACCCTCATTATGCTGTTTTACAAGTCTATTGATAGCTCCAAAATCATTGATGAATTTTAATATAGTTTCAGATGGAGTGATATTAAAGGCTTTGAGTTTCTTCTGAAGCGAATACGCTTCTTGAAAATGTGGTTTGTAATGATTGATAAAATCTTTTTCCTGCGTTGCTGAGATTATATTACCATAAAAGCCATTGTTCAAGTTGGTAGGAATATCTATAAACACTTTCTCATTGAGAGCAGATAATCTCTCTTTTGCTTGCTCATAGTTTGATTTCTCACTATATGAAGATATCTGGCTTAACTTGTCTGAAAGTTCATTGGACTTGTTTTTAAGGCGTATTCGCACCATTGCTATCACAATAACCGAAATAGCAATTATACAAATCATCATAATAAACAATAGCTGCATATTAGAAATAATATTTATCTGAATCTTTCAATCCATCTATAATCATCCCCTTTGGTACTCCACTGAAATTTCCACATATCACCTGTATTATCGTTTATAAGATAGTATTGATACATACTTGTTAGTGGCTGAATAGAGAATATACACCTTTCGTTATTTTCTACTAATTCGTTTTTATTGATAGGAATACAAAATAGGTTGTCTAAATCTTGTGTGCTATATTGGACTTGCCATAGTCGCCCATTATATGAGTCCAACAATATAAATGTCCACATATTTTGAGTAGCAAACATCTTAAATCTATTAGTCCAATTTGAAGATTTTTCCGGATATGCAAGAGAAAACATATTGATAGGTGCAGCAAACATATAGTCTTCACCCTTGACGCTAAATTGGACTTGCCAATTCTTACCTGTATATGTATCAAGCATTATGAAAGTCCACATATTCTGTGTTTCATAAAGGCGAAATCGTCCTTCTTTATCTCCTAAAACTTCTCTTGCACTACAAACTTCCCAAGACTGACCATCATCTTGAATTTGTTGAACTTCGCCTGTCATCGTATTTAAACGAAGTCGATTATGGTAGTTCTGAGTCTTATACATCTTATATACCTGAGCATACGATGTAGCAGCGACAACTATAAAAGCAAGTAATACAAAAAGTTTTCTCATAATCAATTGTTCTGTTTATTGAAAATTAAATATCCTCTAAATCTTTTTGGATTTTTGTTTCTACATTTTGAGTATCACGATAACGAATTACGACCATACCCTCATAGACGCCAGAAGTCTTTTCTATTGATAATTCTATATCTCCACCTGTTACCTCCCATGCACTGCCCCACACAACTGTCCCTTGATGAACTTCTGCCATTAAAGCGGTATTAGAATCTGAGTGAGCCGGATTCTTTTCTTTTGAGATAGTTGGGTTTCCATATTTGCGAGTATATAAATCCTTATAATAACCGTAAGTATTAACAAGTGTATTCCATTCACCACTTGGGTCAAATAACACGGCTACAGCAAATACACTTTTACCATCATCAGTAGCTGTTACGCCTATAGTTGCATTACGACCAGTAAAATCTCCCATAAACAATGCAAGATTGTTTTCTCTGCCAATAGATGTAAATCCTTTGCTTTTTAACTTTTGACAGAATTCTGTCATACTTCCCTCAATGGGAATTCCTTTAAAAGTAAGATGTTCCGAACCGCTTTGAGCATACGATGTCAAAGTAATTACCATAAATGCGAACGCTACAATAAGTTTTCTCATAATCTGTTGTATTATTTAAAATCGTTTATTACTAACATAATCCAACCAACGAAGAAAGCGTGGCACTGCGATGCTACGTCTTAGTTCGGAGGTCCTGAGAAAACCCTGTGTACAGATGTAGTAATAGCAGCCCACGCTATAGCGTGAGAACCACTATGCTACCCTTGTACACAATTCAGAAATTTCTCAGGTTTCCGTTCTACAAGATAAGCATAACGCTTCTTCTTTTTCTTATGTCTTGGAAAGGGTTGCCCCAATCCGGATACAAAAGTATAAAAAATCCGTGATATAGTATTCTACTATCACGGACTTTATTATGATTTACAGCTTAATACCCCTATTTTGTTTCCTTGTCGGCATTCCCAACGCTTCCATGAACTCGCCTTTCTTTCGTCTGAACCAATTGACATGCGAAACGCCGTCTATGTTGAGTTCAAAATTTCCTTCTGTGCTCTGTTTGAGTGAACAAACCGCACCGTCAACTTTAAAATGCTGGTTAAACTCACGGGAATATAGCTCACCTTTAATGGTGGCGTCTTTGAATATGCATAGTTTTCTAATGACGGCATCGCCAAAGTGCAGAGAATCACGCAGGAACTTTATTGTCGGTATCAGTTTATCCACGTATGGGAAATAACGTTTGACGAAATCCACGAACTCGGACAACTTGCGGTTCTGCTGTTCGTATGCGCTTTTCATTTCCTGTATCTGTTTGGCTTGCCGTTCCTCATGTTGTTGAACTTCATTTTCAAGTTCATAAATGCGGTTTTGCAATGCTGCATTTTGCCTTTCCAAAGTCTTAACCTTATTACCGCCGAAAAGAGAACCTACACTTTCCGCTATGTTAGTGGCTGCGGTTGTGGCTGCACCTTTCAGTTTCTCGGTCTGCACTTCTTTCTTGGCTCGCCTGAGTTCTTCCTGTGCCGTTTCTTTGCGGTCTCGAAGTTGTCCTATGTCCGTTCGTAACTGCTCCGTCTGTTGCACCAAATCACGGTAATACTGCCGTGTGGTGATATGCTTCGCTTCCGAACCGTCAATACCACGTTGCAGTCCATAATCGCTCATGGCTTGGGCATAGGCGTCCTGATAGGATTTGAGTTTGGCTCGTGTCATAATCTCATCGGCACACAGTCGGGTTGTATCGGTCGGCTTCTTGCGGTATCGCTTCTTAACCTGTTCCTCTTTCTTTTTGCGCTTGCGCTCTCCCTTGACTATCGGTACAAGAGTGGCGTGTATGTGCGGTGTCTGTTCGTCCATGTGCAGGACTGCCGACACGATATTCTCCCTGCCGAATGTATCGGCAAGATATCTCAGATTGTCGCTGCACCACTCATCAAGTCTGCCCTCGTTGGTGATGCGTTCCATATCCTCGTGTGTTCCCGTGAGCAGGACACGGATTGCCCTTACTTGATTGTTGCCGATTTTGCGTGTCAGTCCTGCGGTGTCCAATCGGTGCTGTATGGCTTGCGTCCTGTTCTCCACCCCGTCAGGAAATGTCATCAGCTCCCGATTGAGGTGCGTCTTGCTCTCATCGGCATTCTTCGGTTTGATAGTGCGCTCTATGTGCGCTGACATGGCGGCATCCGTTCCGCTTGTTTTCTCCATGTGTAATACTGCATAACCCATATATAATCCTTTCTTTTTAGCTTGTGAAACAATGGTTGATGGTTTACTTCTGTACGGCTTTTGCCGTTGGCTGGGAGTGTCCAGAGAGGTACAACCTCTTTGGCTTATTGGGGGATTTTCAGCGTTGCTTGCAATGCGGCTCGGAAAATTCCCTAGTAAGCTATGGTATTTTCCGTTAGCAAATATCCGTGTCGCTACAAGCATCCTCTTCCTACATTTTCATCCCTCGCTTTTTCGGTGGCTGTATCATCCGCCTTGCGGATTGGACTCGCTTCTCCTGTTTTATCGGTTCTGCCGATTGGAACAAGGTCTTACCGCATAGGTAGTCATTCAAATCCTTGTACTCACGATAGTATAGCGACTTGTCAAGTAGCCGTTCTCCGAACTTCGCTTTCAAGGTCTCGCAAGCGTTCCGTCCTGCCGTGTCGTTGTCAAGGTAACTGCCAAACTGTGTATAGTTTGCCAATAGGCTTTCCACCTTTGCGAGATTGGAAACGGAGTTCAATATGATATAATCCTGCGTTGTCAATCGTGGATATTGTGGATTGTTCTTCACTCTGATGGTAAGGAACGAGAGGTAATCCATAAAGCCCTCGAATAGATAGCACACGTTTCTCGGTTCGCCATGTTGTCTGATATGAGTGATGTCCTTCGGGGCGATGCAGCCCTTGAAGAAACGGTTGCGCACCTCATAGCCTCCTGCCACATTCGGGAACCCGATGGCGAAATAGGGCTTGCCGTTATGGATGAAGTGCAGTTCCTTGCATTCCGTCTGCGCCAGTGCGGTGTTTATCCCACGTTCCTGCAAGTAGCGGAGCAATGCAGGGTGCGTGAGTTCGCCCACTTTCAAATGTTGGAAACTCGGTTCGGATGCTTGCTGGCGAAAAGAGAAAGACACGGGACGGACGTGCGGTGCTTGTTCCGCTATCTTACCAAGCAGGTAAGGCACATAGTCCGAACCGTAAAGCTCCTGCGCCAAAGCGATGATGTTGCCTCCCTTACCTGTTCCGAAGTCGTACCATTGGTTGAGTTCGGTGTTCACCTTGAACGATGCTTCCGCTTCCTCCCTGAACGGTGATTTGTACCAAAGGCTTTTCCCCTGCTGCTTGACGGGGCTGTAGCCCAAACTTTGCAGATAGTCTGCGATATGTATCTTCTTTGCTTCCTGTGTAGTCATAATCTTCCTATGGTTTTAATGGTGAATGAAAATCGTTGATTCGTTGAATGGTATATGTAATATGTTTATATACATACAAATAGATGCTCAACATCCGCTCAACAAACCACTCACCAAAAGAGAAACCGACAATAGGTCGTGGCTTTATGCTCAACTTCTCTTTTGGTCAGTTGAGATTTTGTTGAGAGTATATATTGCTTATTATCAGTATGATTATATCCTTATTCAACAATTCAACAAAAAGATAATGGAATTACAGCGTTTCAAGTTGCTGCCTTGTGACGGTATAGAAGCGTCCCACTCTCCTTATCGGTTCATACCGACACTCCCGATTGTAGTTAAGCTGATAAGTGGTATATGTCAGCCCGTTCGGTGCAGGTATGAGCTTCCAACATTCCTGCAATACCTTTCTTACTTGATGCTTCTCCGCTTTGACATACGTGTTTGCCAGCAACGTGAGAATGTCATTGCAGCAAAAAGAGAAAGTGTCGACACCCATACTTGCCATGATATCAAGTATAAGTTCGCACATCTCAATCTCCAATCTGTTGCGGTTGCTTCGGATAATCTTCTGCAAGGCTTCGGTGTGCAGCAGTGACGTGGCAAACCACATACGGCTCTCTTTCTCGGTGGATAGCTGCCTGTGCTGCAAATGGTAGAGGAAAGCAGGTATTTCCGCTTTCAGCTTTTGCAAGAAGTCGGTATCGTCTGTTTGTAAGCGGTCTATCTTCCGCACCCAATAGCGTGTTTCCCCTGCGTCTATGATGACGGGCAGATACTCGTTGTTGGAACACAGCACGAACTTGGCGAAGAACGCTATCTCGTCACGGTCTTTACCTTTGGCTTCCACCTTGTAGGAGAGTGTGGTACTTAGGTTCTTCAACCGTTCGCTGTCCTCCCTGCGGCTAAGCAACACTTCATCCACCACAATAAGGAGTTTGCCTGCCCAATCGGAATTGAACTGGCTGCGGAAGTCCTCGTTGGTGTTGAATGTCACGTTGTTCTGAAACAAGGCTTTCAGAAAGTTCAGGAACGTGCTTTTGCCCGTGTTGCGTTCTTCCGATACCAACAGCAGGATTGGTAACTTTTGAATGGGGTGCAAGTAGAGCAGTTGCAGGTAGTCCATGCCCAACTCGTATTGCTCCCCGAAGATGTGCCGTACCAAAGATTGGATAGAGGGAAAGACACCCTCCTGCGGTCGGTGGTCTATCGGTTCATAGAGGTTCAGGAACTTGTCCACTATCGGACGGTAATTCACATGGTCGGGAATCGTGCAGAAACCGTCATACTTGGGGACGGTGGCGAGAAAGTGCTTGCCGTAGTCATGCCGCAGGGTCTCGTTGTTCCACACGATGCGTTTCTTCACATAGCCGCCGTTCAGTCGGGGCTGGTTCACTAACTTGTAGAGGGTCGTACCCACTCGGATAAACTCCTCCTTGCAGATGTCTGATTTACTCATTGTCCATATGCTTAAATGGTTGATAAATAATCGTGTGCAAAGTTAGAGTGAGCCGTTTGAAACCTTGATACGCAAATCACGGCAGAATGGCGCAAAAAACACACGGAATGAAAAACTTGCAGTATATCGGAGAACATAACAATAAAAATCCCGAAGAAACAACCGTTATAGAGGGGTGCTTCTTCGGGATTGTCGCATTCGTATGAATGAATGGCAATGCGCCTACTCAATTATGTATATGGATACATCGTTGGCAATGGGAATACGCATCGGTTTCATTACTTCATGTCGTCATTCTAACACACTTTACGCTTGATATTCAGATGATTTTATGCAATTACCCAGCGAAAAGAAGATGCTTGTTTTCTCTTTTCGCAAGTACAACTTTTCAATTACGGCATTCCGTACTCGTTCTGCTCCGTATGAGTGGATGCGGAAAGCGAGAGCGACAACCATTTCAAGACAGTAAACATCCATGCTGCATTTGTCCGACAAGCAGATGGAGCGTCTTACTTCGCATTCACGCAAAACGCCGCTCTTATAGATTGCCTTTATCGCAGCACGGAAAGTAGGAGAGGTTATCCCAAACAATTCGCAGATTTCCCACTCGCTCATGGCGATTGTTCTTATATCGGTAGGCATGGTGATATTGCCATGCTCGTCCATCTTGATGATATTTATTTTCCTGTCCATTGCTATTCGTTTTAAGGTTATCAAATGTTACTGCAAATATTTTTCTCCATATCCGTCAACTTGTGCGACAGAACTTCCATATCCTGACTTATCTTCTGATTTGTAATTTTGGCGTAAATCTGCGTGGTTTTTATGTTGGTATGTCCTAACAGTCGGCTTACGGTTTCAATCGGTACTCCGTTGGATAACAGCACGGTCGTGGCGTTCGTGTGTCTTGCCACATGTGTGCTGAGCCGTGTCTTGAAACCACACTGACTGCCGATTTCTTTCAGTATCTTGTTGCAGGTGGTATTGCTCGGCATGGGAAATACCTTGTTGTCCCTTGTCATTCCTTTGTACTTCTCTATTATCTTTAGTGGAACATCCAACAGTCGGATATTGGATTCCGTATTGGTTTTCTTTCTTCGGGAGATAATCCACAGGTTGCCGTCAAAGAATGTTTGAAGGTTGTCTGTTGTAAGGTTCTTCACATCGGAATACGCCAAACCCGTAAAAACCGAAAAGATGAATAAGTCCCTTACCAATTCATGATAGGTATTCTTCATCGGAGCGTCCATGAGTGTCTGTATCTCAGCCTTGGTCAGATAGCCCCTGTCCACGCTTTCTGGTGAATTGATATATCCCGCAAAGGGATTGAACGGCAGACGACCGTCATTTCTCGCTATGGAAATGATATGTTTCAACACAATCATATAGCCCCATACAGTGTTGGTGCGGCATCTCTTTTCTGTCCGTAGGAAATACTCGAAGTCGTTGATGAACGTGAGATTCAACTCTTTCAGGGGAATATCCTCACGCTTGTAAGTATGCGGGATAAATTCATGTAGATGCTTGCATACGGTTATATACCGCTGGAATGTACCTTTTGCCCTGCTGTGTCCCACTTTCTTGGCAAACTCGACATTGTGCTGTTCAAAGAGTTTAAGCAGAGTTTCCTGTTTGACACCGATGCCGAGATAGGCATCTTTAAGTTTGGCGGCAGTGACATAACCGTCCGTCTGCATCAGCTCATGATAGCGGCGGTTCACCTCCACACGGATTTTATCAACGGCACGGTTGATTCGCTGCGCTTCGATACTTTTGCCCGAAGCACGGTTGTTCTTCACGTCCCACAGCCGCAGGGGAACATCCATCTTGCAACTGAACTGTTTAATCTCTCCGTCCACCGTAAGGCGGCACATCAATGGCAGGTTGCCGTTGGGCTTCTCACTGCCTTTCTTTACATAGAATAATACTTTGAATGTACTTCGCATAACTCACTCTTTTTTGGGTTACAAAATTAGATTACAGTGAGTTATCGACTGCTAAGCAAACCTCCGCAGAACGCAGAAAAACAAACACTTAGCAAGAAATCTGCTCTATCCGCACGGTAATGAGGTGGTAACTGAACTCTTGCGCTTAGTGGCTTTAACACGGCTTGAAATGGCTTTATACCAACCCAAAAGAAAAGCGTAACGAACGCTATTCCAGTCTATTCGCTACGCTTTTCTCAAATTTGCTATTCCGTTAGCTGTTTATTTTAAATTATCACCAATGGTACCGGGTTGGTCTGCAACAGCTATCGGTCCTCCGGCCATCAACTGTATGGAGATGCAGAATTTCTTCTCAGCATCGGTTTCAAAACTATGGGCAATCGTGAAATCGCCGTCAAGTATGACCTTGTCGCGGCCGCTCAAGTGGCTCCAATAAGTGAAACCGTCAAACTGGTTATTGAGATTCGACCAACGGTTATAGATTTTGCCGCGGTCATGAGAAGATGTATGCAGCCAACCCCCGGTCCAAGTGTCACGGACTATACGTATCATATGGCCATAACGTTTTTCAATCTCGGCATCATTATATAAATGTGGCATTACAAGCGAAACCATAATGTCTTGTTCTTTGGCTTCCAATGCAATAGTCTCCAATAAATCGGCATAGTTCTGACGGCCATATCCTTTGCCGACAATATTATTCCTGTCGAAACCATCTTCGTAATGACTCAGATAATCAAATCGAAGGAAATCCGCTCCAAGCTCTTTGTAATATCTAATCAGTGCCCGGATATATTCGCGTGCTCCCGGATGCGACATAACTATATATTTATACGGCTCATTAGCCTTCGGATTTATAACTTCATCAATGTCGGGATTATATAGAAGGGAGCCCATGGTATATTCAGTACCGGGAACCTTATCGCGTTCTGCGCAGGTATATGTCATCGGAATATCATATATTCCGACTTTCAGACCTTTGGAATGTGCATAATCGATTATATCCCTGTAAGCAGTACCTCCATAATGTGTTTTGAAGATACCATCTACACATTGCGTATCAAGGAAGCCATCAGTGCATACCATATCGTATCCATGAGGTTTGAGTTCAGTCGCAACCCAATCGATAACCTCCTTCCATTGCTCTAAAGAAAAGTGCTGTTTTTCAAAGGGCAGATCCTGTTGGTCGAGACACGCTTCATATATACTCCAATATAATGGGGCTTTGTAGGAATGGAAGCCTGCGATGTCTGTCAGTTCGGGATGTTCATGCACATCCGGACGATTCATAACATAGTTCGGATCGTCTGAACATCCAGCCATCATGATGACAAGGATGTTCAAAATCGTGACGAATAAGTATTTTTTCATGCTTCAGTGAGTGTTTGTCAATCTTTATATTCGACTTTAATTGTCCAATGTTCGAGGTCGAAAGTTAATTTATAGTTTCCAGCTTTCTCTACGTTCCAGTTATAGTCTGGATTCGCAGTATATATGAATCCTGATGACGCAACTCCGTTGATGCCAATGGGTGAGTTATCAGATTTCGGCCTAACATGAATTCCCCAGTCCTTGACAGGAGTCGCACGCATGCGCCCGGCATTGAGATGCCCATCATACACGAAAATATACTTTGATACTCGTGTGACGGGGGTGGGATTATATATATCCCATCCAGAAGGAGCGGCGTCTCCCAGAATGAAGAATTCTTCGGTATCAATCGGGTTTACCGGCATTTCGATATCCTCAAGGGTACCGAGATAGCTGCAGCTCATCGTCCATTTACTGAGATTTAAGGTCAGACGATACTTCCCGGCATCTTTTACAACCCACTTGTAGTCAGGGTTAAGAGAATAATCGAATTCTTCTTCTGTTATGTCAGTCTTAGTAATCGGCCTGTTTCCGCCCAACGGTCGGATCGCATCCCACGACGGATATTCATCTCCGCTTTTGGGATAAACCTTGAACTCTCCGGCATAAAGATTGCCCTCATAGGTGAAAACATGGCTGTCTGACGCATCACGAGTCAATGCCGTCATGGCATCGCCGTTCCATCCATTCACAGTAGCATCGCCGACCATAAACAATGTAGAGGTCTCAATCGGATCCTTATCCGACGGTCCTACGGGACCATCTGCCATATATTCAGCTTTGATTGTGTAATTCTCAAGGTCAAAAGTAATCCGGTAATAACCTTCTTTTGTCACCTGCCAGCAGATGTCAGGTTCAGCCGCATACATGAATTTTTCATCGGCCACGCCGTTTGCTCCGATTTCAACATGCTGCATCAACGGACGGATATGTGCTCCCCAGCCATAATGCGGCGTTGCGCGAAGTTCTCCGGGTGTAAGAATTCCTTCATATTGGAATACATACTGGCTGATCCGTTTGAGAGGCTCTGATGAATCAGGGTTCTCACCCCACTGCACCCAGCCCGTAGGTGTAGCATCGCCAATCATCCACAGATTCTCAGTCTCAATAGGTTTTTTAACCTCCGGATCGGGATTCTCTCCACCAAGGAATTCGGTTTTAAGAGTCCAATTCTCAAGGTCGAATGTCAGATGATAATTGCCTGGATCGGTGACAAGCCAATTGATGTCGGGATCCCAAACATACATGAAATTTTCATTTTCTATTCCGTCTTTCCCAATTTTGACATGGTCTGTTACCGGGCGAATATGATAGCCCCAGGCTCTTTTGGTGGTGGCACGAAGTTCGCCTTCGTTCAACCAACATTCATATTCAAAGATATATTTGCTTTTCTTAGCGGTCTCGGGAGCACTCCATACGTTCCAGCCGTTTGATGTGGCCGATCCAACAATGTAAAGGGTCTCGGTTTCGATAGGCGCAACCTCAGGCTGCACGAATTCACCGAGATATTCGGTGCTCAGTGTCCAGTCGCGCAGATTAAAAGTGAGTTCATAGGTGCCGTTGGCGACAACAAGCCATTTTTCATCAGGGTTGTCGGCATGCATCTGGAACTTGACCGCTTCAAGCGGTTCCTTACCTATTTCCTGGCCATAATAAATCGGACGGATGAAATCCACATCAAGACTTGATGTCGGTGCGAGACTCACCTTGAATTCTCCCTCATGCAGTTGGCCCTTGTAAACGAATATATATGGATCCGTCTCGGAGCATTGCATCGGAGTTGGATCTTCGAATGACCAGCCGGTCGGCACTGCATCACCTACAAGATACAGTTCTTTAGTATGTATCGGACTTTTAACGTCAGATACAATCAAATCCTTCTCTCCTTCACAAGAGCTCATTACGCATAATGTGAAGAAAAACATCAGGACTTGAGATATTTTAATTCTATTCATAGTTCTATTGATGAGTGATGGATTTGTTAATAACCTTTGTTTTGCACCAGATGTGGATTAGCCTGAAGTGCTTTGAATGGTATAGGGAATATATCCGTATGGTTGTCGACGTCAGGAGTTTTATCCCACCATTTGCCTGAACTGAATTTGCCATATCTTACCAGATCTGTTCTTCTTCGAGTTTCGGCAAAGAATTCACGCCCCCATTCGTCAAGCATTTCCTGCATATCCAATTTCGCGCTTCCTTCAGGCTCATACAGGACTTCTGAAAGATTTTCAACCGGATAGTTTCTGCGTCTGACGCTGTTCAGAAGCGCAGCGGCATCCGGGGTGTTTCCGGAACGGAGCTTGCATTCGGCGAGCATATATATAATTTCGGGGAGACGAACTTCGGCATATGCCGCTTCCAATTGGTGTGCGTCATCATCGCTGTACATGGGATATTTCACATAATGCCATCCTGAATTATGATCGCCGGTTGTCATAGAGCTGGTTTTGTTTGATGGCCAAAGTTCAGGATCGAGGTTCTGGAAATCACCAACTGCGTCACGGATATATAAGTCATAGTCACGCTCCGGAGCACGAACCTTCTTAACTTTACCATTATCATCAGTATATTCAAGATAGCCATAAAGGAATAAACCTTCACGCTTACCATTGCCGAGATTCTTGTAAAGTTTCATTCGTTCATCGCCGGGGTATTTACGGAATTTCTGAATAGGCATTCCCAATTCATCGGTATAAAGCTTGCCTGTCAAGTCATATGAGGGAGCGGCGGCATATTTGCAGTTGTGTCCACCTGCTTTGCACTTTTGATCTTTAAGGTATAGATAGGCATTCGCAGGAACAGTCCACCAATATGTATTTGCATGATAATTCCAATATTCATTACCACCGGGATAATTCGGGAATGCAAATATGACCTCATCACAGGTATTGTTGTCCCAATCAAATGCAGCGTCCCAACGATTTGCCACTTCATAGGCTCCATATACACCGTCAAGAATATCCTGGCAGAGTTTAGCGCAATCTGTGTATCGCTCTGATCCAACATATACCTCGGCATTCAGATATAGCCTTGCAAGTAGGGCTGCCGCACCTGCTTGAGTCCATTTGCTTAGAAATTCCGATGATGTGCCGAGAGCTTCTTTCTTTGGCAGCTTGGGTATGAGTGTTGATAGCTCAGTTTCAATAAAATTGAAAATCACCTGTGGTTCCACTTGCCCCTCAGTGTTTTTAGTCTGATCCTCGAATGACACTACATAGGGAATGTTCCTGAAACCGTCGAGCAGGCTGAGATAGCAGAATGCCCGCAATACACGCAATGAAGCTATGTAACCGTCAATCTCTTCCTGGGTGAAATTAAATTTCGCCTTATCGATTTTTTCAAGTTCTTCTATGCCGAAATTGCACTGACCGATGCCTTCGAAGCCACTGTTCCAGAGAAACTCGAAGTAATCATCCTCCGCAGTCCATGTATGATAGTGATAACGCCGCCATCGGCCACCGTCATCCCACCATCCATCGCGAGACGGAGAGATAATCTGATCGGAGGGAAGCTCCTGAAGGAAGTGGCGGAATTGCAGCATATGATAACAGTGCTCGAAGGGCCGTGCTACAACTCTTTCAACGTCCTTTCGTGTATTGTAGAAGTTGCCCGATTCAACCTGGTCATAGATGGTTTCGTCGAGGTTTGTGCATGCTGATAGAAACATGATTCCTAAAACGATGCACAAGGATTTTATGATGTTTTTTCCCATGATGTCGATCATTTTTGTTAATTAGAATTCAATCTGTGCACCGAGGATAAACTGCCGGGTTGTCGGATAGTACATACACGACCCTTGCGCTCCCGGCGTAAGTCCATTGACAGGATATGTACTGGGGTCAACCCCGGAGAACTTGGTAATCGTAAAGACATTTGTTACCGATCCGTAAATTCTCAAGCTATTCATATATTTTGCCTTGGGGACATTTAAAGTATAGCCAAGAGTGATTTGGTCAAGTTTGAAATAGTCGCCTCGTTCAAGGAAATAGTCAGTTACGGCATGAGGGCCGGTTGAACTTATTTTAAAATTCTTACCATATGCTTTCTTCAACATATTTCCACTATACTTGCGTGTGCCATAATAGAAATCGTGGATATTGAACAAATCAAATCCGAAAGCGCCACGGAAGAAAAGGGCAAGGTCGAAGTTTTTGTAACGGAAATTATGAGTCGTTGACATGGTGAATTTGGGCAGACCATTGCCAACTTTCACTTTATCCTCTTCAGTCGCACGGCTGGCCGAAATCACATCTCCGTTTCTGTCATAAACCAGCCATTCGCCGTTGTGATCGATTCCATGATACTTCCACATATAGAAATTTCCAATCGACTGACCTTTTTCAATGCGTTGCAGATAATAGTACGGAAACGGATTTTCCGTCTCACACATGTTGTAGAAATCCTGGCCGATATATTTTGAGTTACTGAAATCGATAAATTTGTTTTTCATCGTGGAGCCGATGACATTGAAGCTGTAGGTAAAATCGCGTGTCTGCACGGCATTTACATTCAGATCAAACTCAAAGCCAGAATTCTCCATCGTACCGACGTTCACAAAAGCCGTAGGCCACATATAAGGAGGGACCGAGACATTGTAGTCGCCGAGCAAATCTTCCGTTCTTCTGCGGAAGTAGTTCAACGATCCAGAGAACCGGTTGTTGAACATCGAGAAGTCAAGTCCGACATTCCAGTTTTTCGCACGTTCCCATTTCAGATCAGGGTTAGGATTCTTAGATGCTCCCCATCCTTGCAGATAATGGCCATTTATATAAGAATAGCCGTAGCCGCTCATTGTTGCCAACGACTTATAGCTGTCGAAATTCTGATTACCGCTTTCGCCGTAGTCAGCACGGATTTTCAAATCATTTATGGGCCACAAAACGAAGCGTGCAAAGTGCGTGATGCCGATTTGAGGTGAAAGACTTTTGATTTCAGTGAGTTAGATGGAGTATGGGAGTGAGGCTGATATAAAACGAAGCGTGCAAAAAGTTTACATGGGCTTACATGGGGTTTACATGGAGGGCAGTTTTTGAGGGCGATTCTTTGCGCCGGGTTTACATCGGGTTATCGTCGGGCTTGCATGGCTCATGTCGGCCTCTATCGGCGCCGGGATAGGGTCGGGCGGTCGCGGCTGTGCGCCGTTTTTTGTGCGCTATTTTTACTTTTTCAATCTCTAAAATATGCCATATAGATATTATTTGGTATATTTGCGCCGATAAATCAAAGGTATATGGCAAAGGTTATTCATGTGCATCTGACGCATCCTACTGAGGGAACGAGGCGCAGGGATTGGTATTTCAGCAGCATAAAGGCTGTTTTCAGCGTATTTAAGCCCGATCAGGTCGGCGCGACCTATAATTACCTGCGGCACGCCGGGCTGTCGGGCAACGGCTCAATCATCACTAAACGCGCTATAATCAAGCAATCTACGCTTATATCGGGAGGGAATAGTGCAGACTATAAGGACGGCGTTTGAACGGCCTTAGAGGGCAAATAAAACGGCGTTCAGAGGGTGTTGTCGGCATCACGTCGGCGATGCCCTATTTTTATGTCTGAAAACCGTGAAAAGCGGGCAAAAATGGGTTAGGGGTGACAGTTGGAGTGACAGTTTGGAGTGACAATTAGGAGTGACAGTCCCAAAAGTTAGGAGTGACAAATTCGGGGTTTTCAAATGCAAATAGCTGTGATGAGATAAACGCCCAAAAAGGGGCATCGGTTTTCAAAAAGGGCGTTTGAGTGTGAAGCAAAATACCCCTACTTTTTCAATTTTCCGGCACAGAAACCGCCTAAAACCAGAGAACTTACCGCATTGTGTTGGTATAAAAGGGGGAGGGGTATCCCCAAAGAGGATAGCAAGGGGTGCGTCGGGGTGGTCAATATGATTTAGGCTGAATATATTTAGGAGTATAAGGTGTCGTTTTGTTGTTTTATAGAGAATTCAACTGCGAAGAATAATCTTTTTGAAAAGAGTTTAAGTCGTTTATTATATCGGGATAGGCTTGAAGTTCAGGCAAGGTCATTATTTTGTCTAAGTCATTTATAAGATATTTAAGCCTGTTTTTTTCGCAGATAGTTTTATATAAGAATCTAGCACACTATCCCAGTATTGTTTATAGGAGCATAGAGTCTCTTTCAAAATGGTATGATTATCAATAATGATATTATTCCACTGATGCAGACGGTCTATTTCAGATGGACACATGTTATACTGACAGATACCATTATGATGCTCCATTCTGCAGAACCTTATCGCTACATCTATTTCAGAGCGTTGGATATGCTCTTTTTTCATTAGTCCCATTGCTTGATTAAATCTTATAGTCATATTTTTAAAACTATAGAAGTCATCGCACTGCACAAGCTCAGTGTAAGCTCGCATAAAATTAAGGACAGTCCAAATACGCGAATGTCTAATACGTCTGTTTTCCCGTTTGTAAAGGTGCCTCATTTTGGCACGATGGGCGTTTTGCCTTGATGATTGATCTGTTTTTGCCAATAACACAGGCGTTTTGGGGGTAAATATTGATTTAATGAATCTGATTATATCCATTGAGTGGATTATGTTATTTATTTAAAAATGACGGAGAAGGCCTACGACTAAAGCTATATGAAATATTTCGTTCTTAGGTATTTCAAAATCAGGATACATGGTGTTTATGGAACGGCATAGGATAGAGTCGGATTTGTTAAAGATTCTCTTGACCACGACTCCTTGGGCGGTATCAAGTACATGTGGTCGCCCCCATTGGATGAATCCGGATTCATGAACGAAGGCACATGCGAGCTCATCTCCGGACAGAAAGTCTGGAATCATCGAATCACCTCGAGCGATAATTGTAAAATCATAGCGAGGGAATGTGGGTATGAGCGGCAGTTGTTCACAATCATAGTCGGCTAAACTCCCTAATGCTATTGAGAGGGAGCCGGCGGCAGCGTCAAAGGGGATTCTTGGCCGAGTCAATATATTTCCCTCTGTTGTGGTTTGACTAATTTCTTTATGTTTCGTATCGTTACGTTTATCCAGCCTAATAGGTGTGTCAAAGTCGTGCCGTGAGGTATAATTTGATTTAAGCATTTCGCCTTTGCCTGTTAATAGCCATTGTGCCGACAAATCAGGGTATGCGTTTAGTATTTTTTCTATATTAGATGCCGACAAGGCTTTTCCTGCGTTTTTTGCCTTACCAATTAGGCCGTTAGATAGTCCTGCGGCCATAGTTATTTGATTGTCATTAATGCCAAATGTCTCCATGAAATCTGTGAGACGTTGAATAAAATCGCTCATGCTATAGAAATAATGATATAAATATTTTGCTATATAGAAATATTGATATATCTTTGCAGCGTGTTCCAGATGGAACGAGCGGCCAAAGATACGAAAATTGGCGCGGATAGACAAAAATTAACACTTAAACAAACTTAAGGAAATAAGCATGGCGACGACTTGCAGGATAGAGATTAACGACTACCACAACGACCTGGAAGAATGCCGGACGCTTAAGCTCGCGGTGAAGTATCCGACACTTGCGGCGGCCACGGCAGCCGGTCGGGCAATCATCGAGGCGTGTGCCGCAGTACACGGACTCGAGTGGGAGAACCTGGGCGACCAGTTCATGGCCTACCACCCGGCACGACATCTGAACGCAGGACTCGGCGCCTTTACCGTCGAGGTATATGATGCCAACGGAAACAGGGCGTCCACCCTGTAAACGATAAGGGGGTGTCGAGCCAAGAGAGGCCCACCCCGCGCAAGAGAGCGCGAAACGCGAGATAATAATCGCAATCAAATTTTCCACAGCCGCCGGAATTGCAAGCCCGGCGGCACTTCGGGAGGCCAGGACGGTGAGCGACCATGGCGCAAGTTTCGGGGTTCGATTCCCCGACCTCCCACTAACAGACAAAAAGATGAAACAACGAGCCGAAATAATGACCGACAATGCCGTCAAGGTATTACTGCAATCCTTAGAGCAGAACTTCAAGGACACGGGCACAGTCCTCGACCAGTACGAGGCGACCCATGACGACTGCGAGTGCTGCAACTCCAAGCAATACAGTGCCCTTGTTGCCGGTCATTTCGCCCTCGAGGAAGCCATCGAAAAAATCAATAGCCGACTAAATAAAAAGTGAGATTATGAACCGGACAAAGATTCCCATGGGTCCTGGTACAACGCCCGAAACTTTTCAGGCAGCAAGTTTACCTAAACAGGACTTCCAAGCTGAACATCGCGAAAGAGTGCGCCAATGGCTTTCTCAAACGCCTTTTGCGTCATTTCTGAACTCTCTGAGAAGTGGAACCACACAAGATCAGCTGTCGTGTATGCTCCAAGTCGAGCGCTGGCTTCAGCAAGCTCTTCCGGAAGTTTTATACGGTCGATACACACGCAAGCGATTCCTTGCAGATCTGCAAAGGCTTTCAGAGCTGTTTGGACTAACTGTCTGCTCCTCCCTGATGAAAGAGTATCAAAGTAGGATACCAAGAACGGCGATGATGCCGGTTTCTTAACGATAGGACTCATAATTCATTCCATTAGGAAAATTTGCACAAAGATAACGAATAAAACCCAATAAGTGAGAAGAATGAACAAGTACATCTCAGTCAGCAAGGAGGGCGTCAGAGCTCTTCAGCGCACCTTCAAGGTCAAGGGGAAAGAAATCTGCGAACGCGTGGTAAAGAACGCCCTGGCCTACCGCACCGACAACGAACTTGCCCGGAAGATACGCTTTGCGGCGTTGAAGCATCATTACGGCTGCACCTACTATGTCCTGGAGGAGGGTGAATTTTTTTTCGATTCCGACAGCAGTTGGCGTGCGGTCTATCCCAATGGGGCAGAGATTTATCTCGACAAGCAGACAGGAGAAGGTATGGTCTACGGACCCAAAGGAGATGTGGTCGCAAAATACGACCATGTCATACTCTCGCAAATCGACGAAATCAAGAACATGGCGGCAGCCCTCTAACCCACCGCGACAATGGAATACTACGGCGGACATAAATGCATAAGGCCGAGCGAACTTGAGGCTGCGGGCATAATGACGCAGGAATACTGCCGTCAGCTTGCGTCGCGCAAAAGGCTCGAAATGGCTCGCACCGGTCGGGGCAAAGGTGGCTATGCCCTCGTCGTGGTGGATTCCCTGCCAACGCAATATCTCGAGGAAGTCAAGGCCAAGCTCGGCGACGGTGACGAGATACTTGCTGCCGGGTGGTTCCGCGAGAACTACGAGCGCGACCAGGCGGCCGTGACGTGGTTCAACGACCGGAATAAATGTCCTATCGAATTCAAGGAAGAGGAAAAGCGTCGGCAGTGGGTGGAGGAGTGCGTGGTCAATGCCAGCGTCCTCAACTGCTGCATCAGGCTACACAGCCGGGCGAGCGACTTCCAGAGAGTGCTTGGCAACACCTACCAGTGGGAGAAGATGGCCAAGGCCGTCGAGAGCCTGAGAGAGCAGTTCGGGCACACCCTGCCAACCTCCATGTTCAGGTTCCGCAAGAAGGTCGCCGAATACAGGCGCGACGGCTATCCGAGCCTTATCAGCGGCAAGTTCGGCAATCAGACGGCCCGGCGCATGACCCACCGCGAGGAGCGCGTGATCCTCGGCATCGCCTGTCTTGAGAACCAGCCCTACAATACCACTGTCCGGGAAATGTATATCATGTTCCTCACCGGCGAACTGGACGTCTACGATATCGACACCGGTGAACTCTACGACCCGGAGACATTCGCCAAAAAGGGGGAGGAGCCGTGGATACCGAGCGACGCCACCATCGCAAACTACCTCAACAAGCCGAAAAACAAAATCCTTATCAAGAACCGCCACCTCAGCCGGACGACCTTTATGCACGAAGAGATGCCGCACATGCACCGCCACAACGGACAGTTCTCGCTGTCGCAGATTACCATGGACGACGTGGATCTGCCGCGCCGCATGAAGGGCAACGAGCGGGTGCATGCCTACTACGTCTACGACGTGGTGAGTCAGTGCCGTATCGGGGCCGCCTACGCCAGGAAGAAGGATGAGGCTCTGGTGGTGGAATGTTTCAGGGATATGTTCCGGTTGATCGAGCGCAAGGGTTGGGGTATGCCGGCCGGCATAGAGGTGGAGCAACACCTTATGAGCCAGTACAAGGACGGCTTTTTGAGAGCCGGTGTCGCCTTCCCCTTCGTACATTTCTGCGCACCGCAGAATTCTCAGGAAAAATATGCCGAGCCTCTGAATGGTGCCTTCAAACGCTCGATAGCCCACAAGAACCATGCCGGCATAGGCAGATTCTACGGCAAGGGCAAGAACCGCGTCGAGAGCAAGAAGATCAGCGACGAGAACAACGACACATGGGAGGATAAGAGATACTATACCTTCGAGGAGCTTGTGGCCGATGACCGTGCCGACAATATGGAGTGGAACAACACCCTGCACCCGAATCAGAAGAAGCACAAGGGCATGACGCGATGGGACGTGCTTGTGGCAAATATCAACCCGACCCTGCAGCCACTCGACAAACTGACCTTGAGTCGATATATAGGCGAAAGGGTGCCGACGAGTGTCCGTCGCAACTCCACCGTTAGAGTGCGCCACGAGGACTGGTGGTTAAGCGCTCCCGAGGTGCTTGAGAAACTCGACCCCAACAACTACAAGGTAACCGCCTACTTCCTCCCTGACGAGAACGGCGAACCTACCGACGTCTATATCTTTCAGGATGACCGATACATAGGCAAGGTGGAGAAGGTACAGACCTACAACCGTGTCATGGCCGAGCAGACCGAGGAGGATGTGGCCAACTACATAGAGCAGCGTAAAAAGGTTGCCAGGACAGCGGCATACGTCGCACGTAACGCCGCCCCGAGGGTCGGGATTATAAAACGCACGGCGACACCTGAAATCGCGGCAGAGGCCGTGGAAATGCCCCGGGCGGCGATAGAGCCTGACGAAGAAGCAACCTCGTCATTCGCCGGTATAGATTGGGCCGCAGCCGGATTCAGGGACCAATAAAACGACATTATAACAGTATTAGAATATGATTACAACCGAAAACAAACAGAAAATCACCGCCGCGATCACGGCAGCCCGGCGGAACTACCCGAGCGACGCCAAGCACGCCGCATCGTTAGGCATCACCACCTCGGTGTACAGCGCCGTCAAGAACGGCCAGACCGAAAGGGTGCTGAGCGATGCCAACTGGATAAGCATCGCCCGGAAGCTCGGCGTGGCCCTGCGCGAGGAGATGGAGTGGAAGGCCGCCAAGACCCCGGTGTTCCAGTACGTCACCGCGCAGCTTGAGTTCTGCCAACAGTCGGGCGTCAGCGGCATCCTCTGCGACGAACCCAACATCGGCAAGACCTTCACCGCCCGGCTCTACGTTCAGACCCACCGCAACGCCGTGTATATCGACTGCTCCCAGGTCAAGACCAAGCTCAAGCTGATCCGCAAGATTGCCGCCGAGTTCGGCGTGGACAGCAAGGGCCGTTATTCGGACGTGTACGACGACCTCGTGTTCTACCTCCGCTCCATCGACAACCCCCTGGTGATACTCGACGAGGCCGGTGACCTCCAGTACGAGGCCTTCCTTGAGCTGAAGGCACTGTGGAACGCCACCGAGCGGTGCTGCGCTTGGTACATGATGGGTGCCGACGGCCTGAAGGAGAAGATCAACCGCTCCATCGAGTGCCGGAAGGTCGGCTATGCCGAGATGCTGTGCCGCTACGGCGACCGCTTCAGCAAGGTGACGCCCGACAACGGCGACGACCGCCGCGCCTTCCTCAACGAACAGGCCTGGATAGTAGCCAGGGTCAACGCCCCGGATGGTACCGACATAGGACAGATCGTGCGCAAGACCGGCGGAGGACTGCGACGTGTATATACCGAGATTGAGAAACTAAAAAGACAGCAGTCATGAGCCTGAAACTGACAGTGACATTCAAGGGTGGTCGCCGCCGGGTTCTTAAATCGCCCGAAGACTTCAAATCGATCGACGAGCAGCGCAAGGCCATGTTTGTCATGGACAACTGGAAGGTATATACCGGATATTCCGATGGCGAAGTCGATGATGAGGGCGATTTCGGCGTATTCGGGACAATTCACGGCATAGCACTGCCATTCAACCGGATGCTTGGATGGTGCTATGAAACAACAGGACGTAGAACTAAAAAGAAATAAAACCATGCCGAAACGAGCGTACAGCCCCAAAGAGGTGCTTGCCAAGACCTATAAGACCCTGCCGTGGGACGGCGAGTGGGCCGAGGCCTTCGGGTTGCCCACCGTCAACGAGACGTGGCTTATCCACGGCCAGTCGGGTTCGGGCAAGAGCAGTTTCGTGATGCAGCTTGCCCGCAAGCTCACCGAATACGGCACCGTCCTGTTCATGAGCTACGAGGAAGGGGTGGGGCAGTCATTCCAGAAACGCATCGAGCGGTTCAAGATGAGCGAGGTGCAGGGCCGCTTCCGCATCGCCACCTCTGACACCATCGAGGAGCTGACAGCGCGGCTCAAGTGCAAGAAGTCGCCGAGGTTCGTAATCATCGACAGCCTTCAGGCGGCAGGATGGGACTACCCCGAAACCGAGGCTCTGATAAAACGCTTCCCCCGCAAGTGCTTCATTTTCATCAGCCAGGAATACAAAGGACAGCCGATGGGGAAGCCTGCACAGAAAGTCAAATACCTCGCCGGAGTGAAGGTGAGGGTCAGCGGTTACAAGGCATACTGCCAGGGCCGCTTCATTCCGGCACCGGGAGTCTATTACCCGGTATGGGTTGAAGGAATATTGAAAACCACAAACAACACGAAATAGCCATGAGCAAGAAACGAACGATGATAGTAATCGAACCGGAAGGCCGGATACACAAGGAGGCATTTATGACCGCCCCGATGACGTGTCCTTACTGCAACGGCAGGGGTGGGTTCAGAATAGACACTCCTAAAGGGCTGGACTTTGAGCCGTGTCCCGACTGTGCCGGCACCGGCGAAGTGGCGGCGATGGTAACGATAGACTGGAAGCCGAATATAAAATAAACGAATATGAGTGAGACAAAATTCAAATGCTGCATCTGTGGCAAAGAGGTCGCGGAACACGGCAACGATCCGTGGCCCATCAAAGAGGAAGGCCGCTGCTGCAACTACTGCAACTGGACGGTAGTCCTCAAGGAGAGAAATCGATTGAGTGAACTAAATAGAGAAAAGAACAATGGCACAGGAAGTAACTAATTTCGCCCGGTTCTACACCGCCCTCAAGGCGCTCGACCCCATTGGTGACCGCGACGAGGTGAAGAAGAGCCTGGTGTGGCAATACACCAACGGACGCACCGACAGTCTGCGCGAGATGACCAAAGCCGAGTACGACCGCTGCTGCTCCGACCTCGAGCGGAAGGTCGGCAGCAAGGACGAACTCCGCAAGGAGCGCAGCAAGACCCTCCGGCTCATGCAGCAGATGGGTGTGGACACCACCGACTGGGGCCGTATCAACCTACTGTGCCATGACGCCCGGATAATCGGCAAGGACTTCTACCATATCACCGCCGACGAGCACCGGGAACTGCGTCGCAAGCTCAAAAGCATAGAGCGCAAGGGCGGCATCCGCCGTCAGCCGGTGGAGATGCCGCAGCAGTCCAAGGCACAGGAGTCCAGGCAGCAGGTAATAATCATTCCCATGAGCATGGGGCAGGCATAACACAATCATGAAAAAGCGACACTGGAAGATTAGGCTCAAGGAGCGCACCACCGAGCAGATTCTCAGCCCGGAATACATCGGTTACCATGACCGCTAGGAGGTGATAGAGTTTTTCGGACTCGAGAACCCCGATGTCGAGTGGTACGAGATAGAGGAAGTGCCCTGTAAAGAAAACGACAACACAACCCTTAAAAAATAGAGATATGACAGAAAAAGTAGAAATGACAGCCGAAGAGCGTCAGGAATTCGAAGCCTTCAAGGCCGAGAAAGAGAAAAAGCGCCGCGAACAGGAGCGCAAGGAACAGCGTCAGCAGTACGCCGACATGGTCGACGAAGAGGTGGCCACCACCATACCGCAGCTGCGCGAGCTCAGCGAACAGATCAAGATGATCAAGGACACCGTGTTCGGCAACTTCGACACCATCCTCAAGATGAAGTCCGAGATCACCGGGGTAAAGACCGACGAGCAGAACAGCCACACCTTCACCACCTCCGACGGCAAGTTCCGCCTGATCCTTGGCGTGAACACCATCGACGGCTACCGCGACACCGTGGAGGACGGTATCGCAATGGTGAAGCAGTATATCGAAGGCCTTGCCAAGGACGATGCCACCCGCGCCCTTGTCAACGCCGTGCTGCGCCTGTTGAGCCGCGACGGCCAGGGCAATATCAAGGCCAGCCGTGTGCTGCAGCTCCGCAAGATGGCCAATGACAGCGGCGACGAGCGGTTTATCGACGGTGTGCGCATCATCGAGGAGAGCTATCAGCCGGCCATCTCAAAGAAGTACATCCGTGCCCAATACAAGAATGACAAGGGCGCATGGGTATATATCCCGCTCGGTATGACCGATGTGGACTAAAACAAAAGAAACTATGGAAAAAGAAGTAAGACGACCGCCCCGGGTGGCGGTGTGCAAGGAGTGCCACGGCACCGGAATTCAGCAGACCGAGGCACCGCAAAGGCATCCGGCAAGATGCCCCCAGTGCGAGGGCAGCGGCAGAGTGACAGTGAGCAGCGTGACGACACTCGACATCCGGCCTTACCGACCTAACCTGACACGCGGACCAGTAAAAATCATGTAGAGCCAATGACAAAATCGCGCGGCATGTCCTACAGGAAGCGCGTCGAGGACATAAACCGGATATATGACCGGTACGCCAGGAGCGGACTGTCTAACCGGGAGATATGGCGCAGGTACATATATCCGGTTTATTGCATCAGTGAACGCACCTTCTACAACATAATGAACGCCACGGCAGGGTTTGAAACCCCGGTCGTGGCGTCCGACATGCCGAGCCTTTTTGATTTTATTGACGAAAACCCCGAAAAAGAAAGCCCCGATGAGCGACCTTGATCAGCAGACGCGCGCCATATTTCGGAGCATATTGCGCGACATACAGGTGGAACTTGGCGACGAATTCGACCAGAATTTCGAACGCCAGGCATTCTTTTCACAGGCATGGCAGAGGCGTAAAAGTCCGACACGCCCGGGCGGTCTTATCCTGGTTGACTCCGGCGGCTTGAGGCAGAGCGTCCGCAGCGAGATCCGGGAGAGCTGCATCGTGTTTCTGTCCGACCACCCGGCGGCAGCCATTCACAACGAAGGTGGCGAAATCAAGGTGACGGCCAAAATGAAACGCTTCTTCTGGCACAAGTATTATGCCGCCACCGGCTCCTTCGGCCGCAGAAAGGACGGCTCGCTGCGCCGGGACAAACGGAACAGTCAGCTCACCTCCGAGGCCGACTTCTGGAAAGCGATGGCGCTGATGAAGGTCGGTGCGACTATCAAGATACCGCAGCGCAAATTCCTCGGCACGTCGCCGGAGGTCGAGGCCGCAGTCCGGGCAATCATCGAAGAGAACCTTACCGAATACATCAACAGTATAGACTTCAACATCAAATGAAAACCTTAACAATAAAAATCCCGACTTCATTCAAGGAATGGAAAAACTGGGTCCAAGAGCGTGTAAAGACTCGCAAGCGTCACAATCAAGATGTTTTATGGGAATTTGCTCAGGCTATCTCGAGAGAGGCTTATTCCAATTACTGGAAAAATGATATATCCGGCACCATGTTAGATACTCTTTTCCGTGTAGGTGGCAATTCCAAACTGACGCATTTATATTTTGAAGCTAAACAGAAAATAAAATGAGAGAGGAACTATACAACGCAATCAAGAACCGGCTCGAGGCACTGTGCATCAATGCCGCCGGCGAATATTATGAGCGCCCTGATGACGCTGATGTCGATGACGAACTGCATCCCCGGGCGATAAGGCATATCGACCTGTGGAACCACAATGTCGAGTTTATCGAGCAGGAGACAGCATGGGATCGTCCGGCGGTGTTCATTGAGTTTGTGCCTTTCAAGTGGAACACCATTGTGCCGGGTGTTGAATACCGTGCGCAGCCGCTCATCAATCTCCACGTCGTTACCGACTGGGCCGAGCAGAAAAATATCGGCGAATTCCGGCTGCTCGACAAGATCCATGAGCAACTTGCCGGACTGAAGGGCAAAACCTTCATGGAGTTTGACATCGACAGTTCCGCCACCAACCACAACCACGAGGAACTTGTCGAGAACATCGAGACCTACACCTGCGTCGGATTCCGACATCTTCAATAAGCCGCCATAAACGCGCCGTGTCGCAAAGAAAAGAGAGAGCCGCAGCCTTCATCGGATTGCGGCTCTCTCGGCGTTATATGGGCGAAAAAACGGCCTCATACGGCATTGGCTGCGTGGAGGTCGGGTGTTGTGAACAGCATGATGTCCGTATAGCGGGCATTGTAGCTCATGGTCGCGTTAAATTCCCTGCGACTGCACCGCTCGAAGGGGTTGCCGAGCGACGGGTTGCGGCCCATCCACTCGCACAACTCCACGAGGCACGATTTTTCGGAGGTAAAATATACAAAATTATGGCCGGACAGCACAGACAGCACATCAAGGTAGTCGGCGAGGCGCCAGTACATGCGGTAAGTCCCGACATCGGTGGATAGATAGGGCGGGTCGACCAGGAACACGACGCCCGGCGTGTCCTTGAAACGCTCGAAAAGGTCGCGGTAGTCGCATGATTCAATCTCCAGGCCGGCGAGATAGTCCGGGCATTCGGCATATCCGGCCTTGCGGACATTGTTGTAAAATGTCTCCTTGCGCATCTCCGGAATGCTCATCTTGTACTTCATCGAGAACATCAGTGATGACGACAGTGTGATGAAGTCGAGATAGCCATTCTCCTTCAGCTCATGCTCGAGCAGCCGGAAAATCTCGTCGCGGGCATTGCCGGTCACCGGCTTATGCCGTGGGAACTGCGAGGCGATGGGCCGGATACGGTCGAGCAGAGCGTTAGTCCGGGGAATGTTGGCGATGCGCAGCCGGTAGTCGTCGAAGTCATTATATATGACGCGCGACTCCGGGTGGAAATGCTTTGTGATATGCGAGAGCAGCCCCGAGCCACCGAAAAGATCAACAAATACTGTGCCGGCCGGATATTGCTTGATGACCTCGATGAAATGCTTGGCGAACATGCGCTTCTGCCCGACAAAGGGCAGCGGAGCGGACAGATACAGGCGACTCATACGTTAAGCTCGAATTTTACGCTGTCCTCCCCGGCAAGGAGGCGACGTGTGTTGTCGATGTTGTTGTCATACACATGCACATTGCCCAGGAACAGCGTGATGGATTTGAGGGGGAAGTCTATGTGCCGCGCCATGAGGTAGAGATGGTAGATGTCAGCCGGCAGCCCGAGGTTCGCGTCAGAGCTGCGTTGGTATGCCGACACCACAAGTTCGCCGTCCTCGATCTGGAACTGCACGAGCGACAGGCACGGTGCCTGGTTACTCTCAGCCTCGGTGGCACCGAGGAACAGCACATAGTTTTTTGAAGGTCGGCGCTCCGTATTGATCCTGGCGAGCAGAGGCGGCAGTTTCTCAAAATAGGTGGGATAAGAATTGACCAGGATGGAACCGCAGTAATCCCACCAGTTTATTCCGGCCTCACGGTATTTCTCCACCGAGCGCTCGCCGCTCATGAAGAGCTTGAGCTCGGAGCGGAGCTTCTTCCGGGCGAGTCCGTGGCCCTCGAAAATTTCGAGCAGGTCAGCCGGGGTAAGCGAGAGCCGCTCGTTGATAAGGTAGGTGATGTTGCCCTTTCGGTTGGCCTGATGCTTGCCTGTGTCAAGAATCCGGGCGAGGATTTGGTGGTATTTGTTGCGTGCCATTGTCGTTGATTATTGATGATGGTGCAAAGGTAGGCACGCGCCATCAGCGGCACACTATCGGAATACGGAATCACACTGCACCAGGATTGCAGTCGTTCTGGAAATGCTTTATAAGACTGTAGGCCTTGCGCTCGCTGACATTGTATTTGTCGGACAGGACCGCCACGACATACGACACCTTGTCGCCGGCGCCGACCATATTGTTGTAGTCAACAAAAAGGTCAATGTAGGCGGTGTCCTCAAGACGCACACCTATCCGGCGCAGCCTTTCGAGCAGCTCGCGGTTGAAATTCAGCACTTCAAATATTGTCATGTCAGCGAAAATTGTTAATTTTGCAGTGTCTCACTTATTTATCACCAAAACCCAGTAGCGGGAGAGCGAAAGGGTATATTGCCCCCGGCTGCTCTTCCCGCTACTGGGTTGGTGTTAAAAGTAAGTGAGACGACTATTTAACAGGCCGGGGGCATTTTTTTGTGCCCTACCCCTGAAAACCGAATGCTTTTGATTACACAGAAACGATTAATCACATATAATCTAATCCAAATGAAAAAATTTATAATCTTATTGTCTTTAGCTTTCATCCCGTTCTCATTGCTGCTGTGCTCTTGTGGCGGAGAGGACGAAGAGCCGGAAACACCGGAGCAGACTGCGGCGAGGGCCCAGGATGCGTTGTACGAAGAGCTCCAGAGTGTCATAGTCGGACATTGGGTCGGGGCACAACATTATTATCGCGGAATGTTCAGGGAGCACGGATGGGAAGATATATCAAATATTTCATGGAATCAGGAATATATCTTTAACGCAGACGGAACCGCGGTGGATATAGTCAGCCCCTCGCAGCAATATGAAGGATGTTGGCGATTGGAGAAAAATCCTGAATTCATCAGTAGTGATTGGCAAATCAACAGCATACCAGGAGTATATCTGATCTTTACATACTCAAACATTGGTCTGTCTCCCAGTAAAAAGGTTATTTGGCTTGACGAATTAAATCATGAATTTTTGCGTTTTGCACCAACACTTATGGGAATTGGGAGACAGCCATCTTTATCCGAGGTTAGTGGTGAATCTGCGATCCGGTATAAAAAGCACGGCTCTTTCATTTAACTTTGATGCTATAATGCACCACTTTTAATCAGGCAGTTGCATGGGTCTGTTATGCAATGGCTGTGTTAATCTCATTTTGGATAAAAGAGCTAATGGCTTTTAACCGACTCTTTGTCATGCACTTTGAAATTTCCAAGCATTTGTAAATGAAAGAGCCGTGTATAAAAAGGATTAAACGGGGACCTGCTGTTATATATAATGTTACGGTTAGATTTTTTCAGCCATAAACTTTTGTGATTGAGAAATTGTTCGTAATTTTGCACAAGCACTGAAGGAAAGGAAACCTGGCAATTGAGACCTAAGCTCCGCCCGATGTGCTTTTTTTGTTTAATATATCATTGATGGAATAAAGGAAATAGGTGAATTGAGGTTTGCCATTCCTTTGAATCCAAACTTTCTTTGCTACATTCAGCCTTATCTCCTGACCGCGCAGTGTGGCCTTGAAATAATAGAACCGTTCGATGCCGTCATTCCGGGGATGCGTGAGAGCCGAATCCCCGATGTACGTCGCATTAGCCAAAATGCGGTCAAGATTCTTGAGGTCGTCTTTGGCAAGCACCCTCGACCTACCGAAAGTGTCGGAAAAGAGGTGTTTGTTGCCGTATGTGGTGAATCCCACCGGAATTGTGGAACCGCCGCCGATGGCTTTTGAACACCGTCGGCTTAACAGCGGCTTCATCTCCTGCATATAATGCTTGCGCTCGATGGCCGTGGCCGACTTTTCGGCATTTCCGGCGCATTGGTGGAAAATCACACAGGCGCGGCAGACCTCGTTGTCCGGTGTGAATGCCGCAAGTTTTCCACCTTTGCTGCCTTTGGCGATGGGGCATGTGGAGCAGCGGCGGATTGTGTAGGGGTTGTAGTCCGGGACGGACTTGCCCTCCTTGCCGGCGTTGAACCGGAAGATGCCCTTGGTGTCGCGCTGCAGGGCTTCGTCGCCAAGACGCATCGCCTCGTCGTGTGAGGTTTCGGGATATTTGGATTTGCGCACCTGAACCACTGTGCACCGGCAGTTCCATCCGTTGGGCGGATAGAACTCCTCCCAGAACGAATCGGTAGGAGGCAGAGTGACGCGATCAAGGGCGGCATGTTCCGGACGCACCTTGTCATCGCGCTGGGTACGGTACTGGAGATTGTAGCGGTCGCCGTCGCGCATGAACTGTTCCCACCGCCCCGCCATCTCCGCTGACGCGCTCACGAAATTATACTCCGCCCGGAGATAGTTGGCGTTGTATGTCTCGTCGATGCTTTGAACATCATTCAAAAACCGTTCAAACGGCTTTCTATTGCCATTCTCATCGAGCAGCGAGGGGAAGGCTTCATGCAGCTCATGGAACGCCTTCATGCCGGAGAATATATAATTCGACCGGGTCAGGCGCCGGCGCATTGCGTCCGACATCTCCACCTTCTCGAATGCGGAATCCATAACCGAGGCATGCGTCCCGACAAACTCCTGCACCGAAGGGTCGGCGACAAGCTCGACACGGAACTCCGCGCCCTTCTCCTTGAACAGCGAGCGCATCATACCCTCAAACAGCGAGGTGAGACGCTTGCGCACATCGTCGCCGGGAGCGGCGAGAGTCGCAACATCCGTGCCGTCAAGAAGTGAGGAATAGCGCCGATGCAGCCCCTCGTAGTCAGAGGGGCTTAGTCGAAAAAATTCTTTTTCTCTTTGCCGTTAGAGTCGGTAGTATCGCTATCCCCCTTGTCGCCGTCGCCAGCAGGAGGCAGCGACATCTGGTTTATTCGCTTGCCGACCGGCATATTGTATTTGTCGGCGAAATAGGACGAATCCACCTCGTAGCGGTCGGCAATCATGGTCTCGTAGGCTACCTGCTGCTCGGGAGTGTAGTCGACGGCATCGTTCCACTCGAAGCGCAGCCCCTTGACAGGGAATCCGTGGAGGATCATCAGCGGGATAAGCTGATTGTTGATGATGTCGCGCAGGAAGTCCCGGTCGGACTCCACCAGGTTCATGAACACCTGCAGGTGGGTCTGCGACTGAGAGAGCGACGAACCGTCCTCGATTGTCATGGTCTGCCCGATGACCAGTTTGGACAGCTCCGAATTGGCACGATCGATGCGTTTGTCGTAGACATTGAAAGCATCACCTTTGCCGGACTCCACAAACTGGATCTCCGTCTCCATGCCGGTGACCACGCCCTGGTTGGCGCCTCCGTTGTAAATCATGTCCTGCAGGCGCTGGAACTCCTTCGGGTCGCGTGTGGTGGTCCGTGCGATGCGCCAGGGCATACCGAACACCTCCGCGAAACAATCCCAGAATGTCATCGCGTGCTTTTTAGGAATGGTATGGAGCGCTGCCTTGAGCAACAGCCCGAGGTCGTCCGGGCGGCCGGCCTCAATCAGCCAGTCACGCCAGGGCCGCTCCCGGTACTCTATGCCGGTTTCCCAGTTCATGCCTCTGCGCTGTACAACGCGCCCCTTTTCCGGAATCACGTGCTTACGTGGGATGAGCGACACGCCGGAGAAAGCCGGATGGCCGTCGCCGTCAGTTATGACATCGCCAAGCTCGATGAGAGAATGGCCCCACCAGATAGACTCAAGACACAGGCGGCACAGATCCTTGAACCATGCCTGGTCGAACAGATGCTCCGCAGACTCGTCCTGTTTGCCTTTCTCGTTAACGAGCTTGAACGAGCGCGACATCACGAACCCGACGCGCTGCTGTATGCACCCCGAGAGGTGCGAGTCCGTCATGGCATCCCGGTAGATGTCGTAGAGTTTTTGTCGTGAAGGGTGGCGCGGATCAATGGCAGACTGCCATGCATGGCGCCAATCCTCGATGTCGTTTTTTGTGAAGAACTCAGCATACCGGTGCAGCTCCAGGATAACCGAGGACTGCTTCTGTATCTTTGACCGTGCGTCCTTCTGCGCGCGGTTTAGCTTCTGTCTGTTTGATTTTCTACCCATGGCTACCAATCGTGTCTTAATCGTGGTGATGAATGATAAGAGGTTCCGAAGCCGGTGAATCCATTCTCAGGCTCCGCGAGGGGGAGGGCGGGAACAATCCGGCCGGACTGAACTCCTTCGAGCCATTTGATGGCTCGCTCGTAGCGCTCCTTGCGTATTTCGCTGCCCATCTTCTGCGGCTGCGAGGCCGTCAGGTGATAGAGAGCGATGTCGGCGGTGTACATCACGATGAGCCGGTTGCGGTCAGCGCCGGAAGCCGAGAAAATTGCGGCAGTGTCATATACCGGGCGCAGATAGCCCGAGATCTCCTCGATGGCCTCAGCCTCCGCATTGGCTATATTTTCAGGGGTGGACTGGGACACAGTCTTCAAGGCGCCCTCACCGATAACCACCCTGTAATCCTCATTGTCGATAAACATAATCACCACATATTTTTGGGCGAGCGACGCGGAATCGCCACCGGTTTGAAAATCTCCTGCCGGGTACTACGTTGAAGGAACCATATCGCACCTTCGTCGGCATCCGGCGCGTCGTCATGCACGCGGGAACCACGCTCGAGAGCAAGAGTCTGCTCGATACCGACCTGCATGTCCGGCGAATCTTTCAGGGCCTCGTTGTAGAACACAAAGCCGCGCTCCCACAACGGCGACACCGCCTCGATGCGCTGCACCTTATCCGGCTTAGTGCGCTTATCGGGCATAATTGGCAACTGGTATCCACGGATGTTGCCCTCGGTAGCGAATTCATCAAGAATTATGTCCTGGAGCATATTGGCCTCTATATAGAAATTGACAACCACATTATCGGGCAGACTCTCGTAGAGATTGTAAAGCCACCGCACCATGCCGGACACAGTGTCCTGCCGGACATAACAGTCAATGAGGTGCAGTTCGGTCCCGATCTTGCCCCACAGACGGCATGCCTTGTAGTCATTGGCCGTTGTGGATTTGAACGACGGGTCGGTATAGCATACGAGCATGTCGTACTTTTCGAGTTTCGGCAGACGCTTGAACCGGATCCATTCATGGCGGAAGATAGTGCCATCAGTGATGGGATTGTGCATCATCTCTTTCTCCCATGCCCTGTATCCTACAAAGTCCTTATAGCCCTGAGCTTCCTCTTTGGTCCACTTCTCGACCCATACCGGATTACCATCCTTATCGATGGCTTTTATCTCGGACACGTATACACCCTTGGATGCGGCGATATTTGCGAGCACCGATGTCTTGGAAATAAGGTTGCCTACCATTATGAAGCGGCCGCGACCCACGTCGAGTGCACCGAAAAGTGCCTCCTTGACCCATGCGGTCAGCTCCTTCACGCGCTTCTCGTTGCGGCACAGCTCGTCGTCGTCCAAGTCGTCAATCACGATATAGTCGGGGCGCGCCTCGCGGTCGCGGAGGCCACGCGGCGACTGGCCGCGTCCCACGGCGAGGAACTTTGCGCCACCCTTTGTCTTGAACTCACCCTGGAGCCACAAGCCGAGGTTCTTCTGCTCCCCGAAATCGGCAATCAGCTTCTGGTTGTATTCCAGTTCGGCCTGTAAATCGCCGAGCAGACGGTTGGCGCTGTCCTGGCTTTTGCCGACTGTAATCATGAAATTGATAAGCCTCTTCGGTTGGAAAATCAGCCAAAGAGGGATGAACACACCGATATGGGTGGACTTGGCATGGCCGCGGGGCCACTTGAAGACCGCCTTCAGATTCGGCGTGTTCCTTATCTTGAGAGCCGCCTTTGTATGGAACGGCGCATTATGGATTGTGCGGATGACCTCCCCGGTGGTCTTGTCGCGCAGGGTAAGGAAGTGGGCGAAATAATACTCGCAGAACTCGTCATAATTGGAGAGCAGCCGTTTGATGCGCCGCTCCTTTTCAAGGGGCGATTCCTTGACGACCGACAATGATTCGGCTGTCAGGGACTGAACCTCGCGGCAGTGTTCCTTCCACTGCGCGAAAGCCTCCTTCTGTTCCTTAGTCAGTTTGGCCGCCATGATAAACGAGTGCACCCTTGTTGAATGATTCGATTAGGAACCCGTCCTGCAGCTTGTTGACCTTCTTTATGAATTCGATGGTCACCTCCGGGTCGGTCTTGGCACGGAACTTAATGTATTCGGTGAATGCCGTGAACACCTCTATGGCTGCCACGACGTTGGCCTGCGACTTGTCGAGCTTGTCGATGGCGGCAGTGAGTTTCGAGAGTTTGTCGCCGAGGCTGTCAATCAGGGCGAGGTCTCCCGATTCATTGACCTTGTCGAGCAGCGTGTTTGTCACCAGGAGCAGCTTTTTGATAAGCTCCGGGCGCGTTATGGTCTTTGCGGCACGGGTAGCCTTCCAGCCGTCGGCGGCACACCATTTGGATATGGTGACCCTTGACACGCCTGTCATCTCGGCAATCTCGGTCTGCTCCTTCCCCGAAAGATACAGGGTGCGTGCCAGGTCTCTCTTTTTTTCAAGTTCAGCTTTTGTCATACGGGGATGTGATAATAATTTGAGAGCAAAATTGCCTCAAAATCCACCGGCTTCAAAAAAAGTGTGCACCCATTGCATAGAAGTGTGCAACCATTGCACACTTTTTTGGAGGCAAGTGGTTTAACCCGCAATTTTGCGGCATCAAATCATTATCGCACAGACATGGGCAACAGAGTAAGACTGACAAACGACACGCTCAACAGCTACGGCTACCGCGTCCTCACCGAGGGCGTGGACACGACGCAATACGAGCGCAACCCCATACTCCTGTACATGCACTGCAGGGGACTCGCCATCGGGCTTATAAAGGACATAAAGAAGGAGAACGGCGAGATTACCGGCGAGCTGTCGTTCGACGAGGCCACCGACCTCTCGCGCCAGTGCAAGCAGCAGTGGGAATTCGGGTCGCTGCGCATGGTGAGCATAGGCTTCGAGGTAGTCGAGACAAGCGATGCCGCCGAGCTTATCGTGCCGGACCAACGCTACGCCACCGTCACCAAGGCGCGCCTTATAGAAGTGTCGCTTGTCGACATCGGCGCCAACAACGACGCCATCCGGCTCCACAAGGACGGACAGTTAATAACGCTGAGCGAGGGCGGCGACTGCCCCCTCCCGAGGCTGAATCATAAACCAACCAACAACCAACCGCAAATGGACATCAAGACACTCGCCCTGACACTGGGCTTGCCGGAGACGGCAGACGAGGCGGCGGTCAACGCCAAACTCGCGGAACTGCAACAGAAGAACGCCGAGGCCGACAGTCTCCGACAGGAGAACGACAGCCTCAAACTCGCGCAGATCACTGCGGCTGTCGACGGCGCCATCGCCGCCAAGAAGATCCCGGCAGAAAAGAAGCAGCACTTCCTCGACCTCGGCAAGTCCGTAGGTATCGCCACCCTCACCGCCACCATCGACGCCATCGCGCCGGCACAGAAACTCAGCTCCACCCTGGAGACCGCCCCGGCTACCGACGATGTCCCCAAGGCCGGCCCGTGGGAACTGCGCATGGCCGAGATCCGCGAGAAGCTCAAGAAACAATAACCGCTAACACCATACACCAATGGCAATCAAAGTAGACAACACCAACTACAACGGCGAGGTACTCGAGCGCATCCTCACCGTGGCCGCCACGAGCAACGAACTCGTGGAGAAGGGACTGATCATGGTCATCCCCGGCGTCAACAAGAAAATCAGCATCCCGCGCCTGAAGGTGGGCAAGATGCTCCAGAAGCGCAAGGAGAACCCCACTGTCGAGGACAGCAAGGGCGACTTCAACTGGTCGGAGCAGGTGCTCGATCCCCACGACTTCATGGCCTTCACAGTGTTCAACCCTCGCTCCTTCGAGCATATCTGGCGCAAGTGGCAGCCCACCGGCAACCTCGTGTTCCGCAACCTGCCCCCCGAAGGTCAGAATGCGCTGCTCGACGCCCTGAGCAAGCAGGTGCAGTTCGAACTCGGCGACCACTATGTCAACGGCGAATATGCCGAAGGTACCGACGACACCAAGCTGATGAACGGCATCCTCACCCAGGCCGCCAAGGACAAGGACTGCGTCATCGTCGACGGAGCCGGCGAGACCACCATGCTCGGCAAGCTCAAGAAGATACGCCGCGCCATCCCCAAGGCGATGCGTCAGAACCCCAATCTGCGTATCATCATGAGTGTCGATGACTTCGACACCTACGACGACGAGCTGACGGCCCGAGAGGCCAAGAACGCCAGCGAGACCGAGGTCAACCGCAAGCGTTACAAGGGCATCACCATCGAGACTGTGGCCGCATGGCCCGACGGCGTGATAGTCGCCACCCTCTGCTCCCCGGATGCAGACGGCAACTTCTTCGCCGCCGTCAACCTCCAGAATGACGAATCGGTGATTCAGATCGACAAGGTGGGCAACGCCTCCGAGCTGTACTTCTTCAAGCTGCTCATGATGGCCGACACCAACATCGCCTTCGGCGAGGAATTCATCGTGATGGACACCCGCGCCACACCCAAGTTCACCAAGAAGGCGGCCGAAGCCGACAAGGGGGAAGGCAATGGCTAAGCTGCTGTATCTCGTACTCCACTGCACCGCGACACCAGAGGGGCGCGAGGTGAGTGCCGCCGACATCCGGCGCATGCACCTTAGCCCGGTGTCTGCCGGGGGCAGGGGATGGAAGCAGGTCGGCTATACTGACATAATCCACCTTGACGGCACGGTCGAGCGACTCGTCGACAACAACGAGGATGCCAATGTCGATCCGTGGGAAATCACCAACGGCGCCAAGGGCTACAACTCCGTCAGCCGGCATGTCGTCTATGCCGGAGGCTGCGACAAGTCGATGAAACCCAAGGACACGCGCACCCCGGCACAGCTCAAGGCGATGGGGGCGTATGTGAAAGACTTCCACCGCCGCTTCCCGGGCGTGAGGATCATCGGCCACAACGAGGTGGCCGCCAAAGCCTGCCCGAGTTTCGATGTCCAGAAGTGGCTCAAGTCAATCGGCATTAACCAGTAACAACCAATCAAACCAACCACAGCGATGTCGCTCGCCAGGCGCAATTCATGCGTCACTCGGTAAAAGTATGCGGGCATCCTTTTACGCTCGTTAGCTATGAATTTCAGCGAAATCCTCAACATACTTTTCGGTACCGGCCTTGTGGGGCTCGTGGTGACAGTGGTCACCATGAAGGCCACGGTGCGCAAGGCCAACGCCGATGCCGAGAAGGCAAAGGCTGACGCCGAGACCGTGCGCATCACCAACACCGAGAACGCGACTCGGATTCTGGTGGAGAACATCGTAAAACCCTTAAAAGAAGAACTTCATGCAACCAGAGAGAAACTGTCGGCGACCGAGGGACTCATGGCCGGCATTCAGAAAGAACTTGCATCCACCAAAAGAGCGCTGTCCCGTCTGTCCCGGGCCGTCGAGTCTGCTAATAACTGTCCTCATGCTGACGATTGCGTTGTTCTGCGCAAGCTGCGCAACAACAAAAAAGACACAGACGGAGCAGACGCAGACCTCCTCGACCTCAGAGAAGAGCGACACGACGGCGGCGGTGACCAGGGTGATAACGACACAGACAGTGCCCGAGAGCAAAGTGGACATGGTGATATCCGTGGACAGCCTCCTTAAGCTGCCCGAGGGGGCTGTCTACCGCGAGAGCAAAGACCGGGCGCACGTCGAGGCCACCCACCGGGGCGGCGTGATCTACATCACCGGCACATGCGACTCCCTTCAGCGCCAGGTGGAATACTACGAATCGCTCTACCACACCGCACGCGACGCCCTCGAGCAGACCGAACAGTCGCTAAGGCAGGAGAAAGAGAAAAAAACGAAACCGTCATGGTTTATCCTGCTGCTTGAATGTTCGACCGGCATTATAATCGGAATAGCCCTGGCGAATATTTTTCCAAAACGATTCAAAAAAGAATAGCAAAATAACACAGTAATGAACAGCAACTTCATGTACGGCATCGGTGCCGTAAAGTATAAAAACAAGGAAGTAGGCTATATCGCCAAAGGTTCCTTCGACATGGGCGGTACCAAACCCGAATCTACCGACATCGAGGCCGAGCAGGTACCCGGCGCCCCGGTGCTTGTAATTCCCCAGTCCAACGGCAAGATCGCACCCAAGTTCGACATGATACAGTTGAACTTCGAGACCCTCCATCAGCTGCTCGGCGGCGCGCTCCACAAGAGCGCCGACAAGGTGGTCGGCTGGACGGCACCCCGCGATGCTATGGTCATGGAAGGCCCGTGGGAGCTCGCACTTGTATCTGGACAGTCCGTCCTTATTCCTGCAGCTACTTTGCTTTCCGACCTCGCCGGCAAGCTGACACTCACCGAGACCGCCAAAATAGAGGTCGAGCTGAAGGTGACAGCTCCGACTACTGCGAAAGTACCTCCTTACGGTGTGTTCGCTTCCGCCGCCCTCCCCGCTGAATGGGCCGAAGAAAAAGGCTGGCTGTTACCAATACCGCCCGAAAGCGAAGGATAAGATATGGACGAAGCGACAGCGAGGGCCATACAGCGCGAGGCTGCCGACGCGCTGCTGAACCGGGGAGTGTCGATTCCGCTCAAGGAATTCAGGATACCCTTCCGCAAACGCTCGATAAAGCTGCGCGTGACACTCAAGCGACCTTATATGTCCGGGCAGATCGAGTTTGCCCGGACATATTTGTCGATGGATGTCACCGCAGAGCAGATGGCGGCATTCACCAAGGAGGAGCAGATGCGCTTCATCGCCATGCACGGCCACAAGATAAGCCGTATGATAGCCTGTTCCATCTGCGTCGGCCCGGTGAAAAGATTGTTCCTGCGGCCGGTGTCATGGTTCGTCCGCAACTGCGTCGAGATACGCTACCAGGTGGCGGCCGCGCATAGGTTCGTGAGCCTTATGGGCACCGACCCTTTTATAAGTATTATCAGATTGGCGGAGCGGACGAACCCGATGAAGCTGAGACTGAGCCGACAAGCGAAGGGGAGTTAAAGAGCGGTTACGAACCCTCCCATAGCTCCTTCGGATTCCTTTGGCAGATAGCCGCCGCGACAGGCTGGAGCATCGACTACATACTGCACAAGGTAAACTACCAGACGCTGATCATGATGCTGAGCGATGCGCCCCGATACCGCAGCGGTGGCCGGCGTAGAACCTCCGGCAGAGCAGGCGCGGCTACAGCGGAAGAGGAAGCCGACGAAGTATTACAATTTTTTGCAAGCAATCTGAAACAGTAACAACCATCTATGAAGCCGGTAGAGCTTGAGATATTTTTACAGGACGGAGTGTCGCCCGGTCTGAAAAAGGCCGGGCAGACCCTGTCGCGTTTCTCCGATGATGCCAAGGCGGAGCTGCGCGAGGTCCCCGAATCCCTGAACCTCCAGAAAAGCCATGTCAGCGGCATGGAGAAGGAATATGCCCGGCTCGAGAAGGCACTCAAAAACGCCGCCCCCGGCAAGGAATGGATGGAGGCCAAGGCGCGGCTTGCTGCGTACAAGGCCGAACTCGACGGCGAGAAAACCGCCCTGCAGCAGCTCGAGGAACAGCAGCGCAAACTCAAGGCCGAAGCCGAAGGGGCAGGGCAGTCGCTACGGCAGCAGTTGAAAAACGTGCGCGAGGAGATTGCTACACTGCTGTTGGCGTACCGCTCCCTCACTGAAGCCGAAAGGCAGAGCGCCCAGGGGCGCGAACTCGCCCGGCATATCGATGAGCTTACCGAGAAAGCCGGCGAACTCAACGATGCCATTGCCGACACATCACAGGCAATCACAAACGCCGCGTCAGACACACGCTCCTTTGACCAGTTGGCCGGTGGTGTGCAATTGGTCGTCGACGGCTTCGGGCTCGCGACTGCCGGCGCACAGGCGCTCGGCTTGAGCGAGGCAGACCTTGTAGAGGTGCAGACCCGGTTGCAGACCGCACTTGTTGCAAGCAACGCCCTGACCTCCATGCAGGTCAATCTTCAGAAACAGTCGGCACTCATGCAGGGTGTCAATGCCATACAGACCAAAGCCGCCGCCACGGCCGAGACCATACGCACATGGGCAGTTGGTCGCGGAGTGATTGCCACAAAGGCGGCTACAATCGCGCAAGCCGCTTTTAATGCCGTAGCAAAAGCGAATCCCTACGTCCTGCTCGCAATGGCGGTCGTGACGGTCGTGGGCGCCCTGTATGCCTTTGCCAAGGGGAGCGATGCGGCAAAGAAAGCCGAGGAATCGCGAAAGCAGCAGTTGGAAAAGTCGCGACAGGCACAGGAAGAGTTTGCAAACAAGGTAGGAACGTCGGCAGCCGAGCAGATAGCCTCATTCATAAAGATGAAGAAGGCGTGGGAGGGTCTTGGCGACAGCTTCGACCGAAAAAGACGCTTTATCCACGAGACCCGCGAAGCATGGAAAAAACTCGGCAAAGAAATCCGAACGGTCAATGAAGCCGAGGATATATTCAAAAAACACACCGGGGATGTCATCGATGCCATTGTCAAGAGGGCGTTGGTGAAAGGCTATCAGGACATCATCTCCGAGCAGGGCGCGGAACTTGCCGGCAAACTCGTGTCCCTGAACCAACAGGATGAGCAGACAATAACATCGGGATCCGTGTATAATCCCCGTAGTCGGGATAAACGCGGATATGCCGCGCCGGCATTGGGAGAGTATAATCACGGGTTCATGAATTCCCGGGCGGCTCAAGAGGCGGGAAAAGCCCTGTATGTCGACAACGGCAAGCAGGGCGGTTGGCACGAGACCTATTTCACAGAGCGAGGTGCGGATCTTGCCAATGCCTACGCCCTGCTGCGTCAAAACCACTCTTCCGAAGAGTTGAGAAACCTGTCCGAGGCTGACATGATAAAGAAGGCCTACGAGGAGCGCATAAGGGGCGTTGTTGAACTGTCCGAGACCGCAGACCGGGAATTACAGGGCATAATGGAAAGGCTGCCGGGTCTGACAGTCGATCCTAAAAAACCGGATAATACCCCGAAGACTCCGACTGCTGACAACCGTCTTGATAACGAAAGGCGTATGGGCGAGGAGCTGCGCAAGCTCCTTTGGCAGAACGAGCAGGAAGAGATAGACCAGATGGCCGAGGGCGCGGAGAAGCGTCGCCGGCAGATAGCCCTCGACTTCGAGAAGGAGATGGCCGAGATTGACAGACAGCGACAGGCATTCGCGGCAGCCAATACCGAGGCCGGCGTAACCGGACTGAACGCTTTCGGACTTACCGAGGAGCAGCAGACCGAGATAGACCGGGCGAACCGCATTGCCGTTGAGTCCCGCGACCGGGCACTTGAGGATATGTACCGCATGGAGGCGGAGCACATGGCCGACTATCTCAAGGAGTACGGCACATTCCAACAGAAACGTACCGCCATTGCCGAGGAGTATGACCGCAAGATCGCCGAGGCTTCCGACGAGTGGAGCCGCAAGACCCTCGAGCGAGAGAAGGCGGCCGCTCTGCAGAACGTCGACATCGAGGCCATAAGGCAGTCGATAGACTGGGGCAGCGTGTTCGGTGACTTCGGCACACTGTTCCGCGACCAGTTGGAGCCCACCATCGAGAAGCTTCGTGCCATCACCAGGACGGAGGAATTCCGCAACACCGACATTGAGGACAAGCAGACCCTCTACGAGCTTATCGCCAGGCTCGAACAGGCCAACACATCATGGGACAGCAACATCTTCGCCACCCTCGGTGACGACCTTACGCACTATCAGGAGGCGCTGCGCAACTATATCGCCGCCCAGGATGCAGAGCGTGCCGCTACCGACGCGCTTGCGGAGGCAAAGAAAAAACTTGCTGCGGCGGAGGCTTCCGGCGACAACTCTGCCGTCGCGTTGGCCACCCGGGGCGTGACGGTCGCCACCAACAACCTCAATGACGCATCGGCGCAGGTGACAGACTTCGGCACGCAGGTACAGGACGCCTCCGGCAAGCTGCAGACCTCCACCGCAACGGTCAACAACATGTTCAGCTCCCTGGCAAACAATCTTGCCGGACTGAAATCGGGCAGTCTCCAGGGAGTGGGAGAGAGCCTGATGGGACTTGACAAACTGTTCAACAACAGCGGGGTCACAAGCGCCGTCGGCGGCGCACTCGCCAAAGGGATGTCAAAGCTGCTCGGCAACTCTGCCATCGGCAAGAGTGTGGCCGAGGCTCTCGGCAACAGCGGACTTCTCGGTCAGATCATATCGGCCATCCTCTCAATCCTCGACATGCTTAAGGACGGCATCGGCGCACTGGTGTCGAGCCTTATCGACACGGTGCTCAATGCCGTGAGCGGCATAATCGAGAATCTGCTGAACGGGCAGATGTTTGTGCAGATAGGGCGGTCGGTGATAGACGGTGTAGGGGGGATACTGGACGCGCTGACGTTCGGGGGATTCACATCGCTATTCGACACGAGCAATGGCGCTCAGGTGCAGGAAACGATGGACAGACTGACGGACCGGAATGCGAGACTCCAGACGGCGATAGAGGATCTGACGGACGAGATAAAGGCCGGGAAGGGATCGAAGAGCGTTTCGGCATACAAAGAGGCGTATAACCACCAGAATGAGGTGAACCAGAACTATCTGGGGATGGCTCAGGCACAGGCTGGGTATCACGGGTCGCACCATTCGTGGGAGTATTACTTCGAGGGATTCACGCAGGAGCAGATTTCGCGGCTGAGCCGACAGATGGGCAAGGCGTGGGACGGAAGCTTATGGAGCCTGACGCCGGAGCAGATGAAACTGTTACGGGGGAATGTGGACATGTGGGAGCAGATCCGGAACACGGGAAAGGGGGGCTATGGCGACAGACTTATCGAGAAACTGAACAACTATATCGCCCAGGCGGGGAAGCTGGAGACGCTGACCACGCAGCTCTACGAGGGGCTGACGGGGATGACGTTTGATTCGATGTATGACAGCTTTGTGGATACCCTTCTGGACATGGAGGCAACGACGGAGGATTTTGCCGACAACATCAGCGAATACTTCATGCGCGCCATGCTCTCCAACAAGATTGGGGAACTTTATGCCGACAAGCTCGAGGAATGGTGGAACAAGTTCGGCAAGGCTATGGAGGACAACGACCTCACGGAGGCCGAGCGCAAAGCCCTCTCCGAGGAATACATGAAATATGTCGAGGATGCCATGCGTCTGCGCGACCAACTCGCCGCCGCCACCGGCTATGACAAGACCGGGGACAACGGCAGTAGCCAGGCCGGGCGTGCCGGCAGCTTCAACGCATTATCACAAGACCAGGGCACCAAGCTCGAAGGTCTGTTCGTGAGTGTGCAGGGGCATGTCGCCAACATCGACACTATGGTCGAGGATGTGGTGGCGAAAATGAATGCCGCCGAAGGCTATCTCGCCCGGATAGCCGAGAACACAGAATCCAACGCGGCAAGCGCGGAGGAGATAAAGGAGCTGATATTGCAGCTGATACGTGATGGAATAAAGACAAAATAATTATGGAAGCGCTTGAAGGACTTGTTACGATCAACGGCACAGACATCTGGAAAGAGTATGGTGCGTTTTTGACCGAAGAGAAGAAGGGTGGCAGAGAGAACCTCACCGCCATAATGACCCCGGCCAAGGCCAAGAGCCATGTCGGTGTCAACATTCGCGAGAATAACGGCACGAAATATTCCGCCAAACTTGATGTAAAGAGCGAGGAGCGCGACGTGACGCTGCACTTCGCAATATTCGCCCGGACCCGGGAAGAATGGCTCGAAAACTACCGCGCCTTCATCACCATGCTCAAGCAGGGCAGGGACGGGTGGCTCACCTTCCGCTTCCGGCAGCTCAACCTCACCATGCGCATGTTCTATGTAAGCTGCGGATCGTACAAACCCCTCACGAGCCTTTGGCAGGGAGAGATACAGGCAAGCCGGTTCAAGGTCACGTTCAAGGAACCCGAGCCGACATTCTAACAACGTTATAACGCCGTTAAAACATGGTTCTGACAATATACGACAGAGCGGGCAATCCCCGGGCGGAGCTCTCGCCCAACGACAGCTCCACGCAGGTCAAGGAGATACAGGGCGACAACGTCCTGACGCTCTCCTTCACCCTCTACGAACATGTGGAACTCGATATCGATGACTACACCGACTTCGAGGGGGAGCGCTATTGGCTGACCGAGCAGTACCGCCCCAAGCAGGTATCGACAAAGGAATGGAAATACGACCTCAAACTCTACGGCATCGAGAGCCTGATCAGGAACATCCTCGTGATAAAGACCGTCGATGACGAGAACGACCCGGTGTTCACTCTCACAGCCCCTGCGAGGGAGCATGTTGCCATGATAGCGAAGTGCGTGAACGACGGCTGGGACAATACCACCGACTGGAAGGTCGGGCAGGTGGACGGAACCGAGAACATCACCATCGACTACCACGGCAAATACTGCGATGAAGCACTCAAGGAGATAGCCGAGAAAGTCGGCACCGAATGGTGGACCGAGGGACAGACCCTCAACGTGTGCCGCTGCGAACACGGCGAGCCTGTAACGCTCGGCTACAACAAGGGGCTCACGTCGATAGACCCCGGCAAAGCCGACAACGTGAAATTCTACACCAGGCTGTGGCCGGTAGGCAGCTCGCGCAACATCGAACCTGAGAAATACGGCTACTCGCGCCTTCAGCTCCCCGGCGGCCAGAAGTATGTCGAAGTCAACGCCGACAAATACGGCAGGGTGGACCATTACGAGGATGCCGCATTCGCCGACATCTATCCCCGGCGCACCGGCACCGTGAGCAGCGTGCGCACCGAGGTAAAGAAAGGGGAGGACGGCAAGGACTTCACCATCTACTACTTCCGCGACAACAGCCTTCCGTTCAACCCCGACGACTACATGATAAGCGGCAAGGTCATCCGTGTGTCATTCCAGGAGGGTAGCGAACTCGGCGGCCTCGGCGACGAGGAGGACGGCACTTATTATTTCGAGGTGAACTACAACGCCGACACCCGGGAATTCGAGATAATAACGATATGGCCGTATGACACCGACATGCAGCTCCCGGGGGGCGCACTTGTGCCAAAAGCCGGCGACAAGTATATACTGTGGAATCTTCGGATGCCCGACGAATATTACGGTCTTGCCGAGGAGGAATTTCTTGAGGCCGTGAACAAGTATAATGACGACCATGCTCTGGATGTTTCTGTTTTCAAGGCATCGACGGACCACGTATGGATTGAGGAACATAAAGCCGAACTGTTTGTAGGGCGCCGCGTGCATCTTGAGAGCGACAAATACTTTCCCGAAACAGGCTACCGTGATAGTCGTATAACAAAGATAACGCGTAAGGTAAACCTACCTTCGCAAATGGATATAGAGATTGGTGATGCGCTCGGACGAACGTCTAAGGAGAGATTTACCGATGACATATCGTCGGTGCGATCCTACGCCCAATCCATAGCCGGATCCATATCGTTGCCTGACATTATCAGAACCGGGGACAAGACACGTCTTACAGACAACAATCTTATGTCGGCGCTCAGGATCGACAAGAGCTACATGTCGAAGGTAAAGGATGATCGGACACCCTACAAGGTATCCTCGGACAAGGGGTTTGAGGTTGGGGAATATGTTGCCGGAAGCAGCGGAGGTTTTTTGGGGATGGACGCCCATGGAGACTCCTTCGCGGAAGTGGCAAGGCTTTTTGTGAGTGTAAAAGCTTTGTTCGAGGAACTGAATGTGGTTAAATCAGGGGTCCTGGCCGGCAAGCAATATATAACTCCCGGCGGAGGTGTCAGTTGTATCAAGGTCGAGGAGACCGACAGTTCTTACCGTTGTTATTTCCTGTCGGAGCAGGACGGTGAGAAAACGGAAACAAAAATAATCGCCGGCGATCAAGCCATTGCCGAGATGTTCAACGCCAAGACCGGGACTGCGAACAAAGTCAGCAATCACCGCTACTGGAGGCTGGTTACGGCTGTTGACAATGACGCATACACCGATAACAAAGGCAACCATTACGGTTATATTGAGCTCTCGAAGACCGATTGCGAGACCGATAGCGATATACCGCAGGCCGGCGATGAGATCTGCCAACTTGGCAACCGCAATGACCCCACACGTCAGACGGCCATGGTATTCTCGACTGTCGATACCGACGCGCCATCGATCAAGCTTTTCAGTGTCATCAATTCCTACTCGCTCGAGGGTAAGGCCGTGGTGTCGTTCGGGCAGGAGCCGGCAACAGGTGAAGTATTCTTTCGCCTTGGCACCTCCGGTGCAAAACAGTATCTGCGGTATTCGCAGGGAAGCGGGCTGGAGCTTGCCGGCAATTTCTCAACCCGTTCGACATTCAAAGATGAGAACGGCAAAGTGCTCGGAGTGGAGGATTTTATCAATACCGTCGCATCCGGGGTATTCGGGGAGCTTGCGGTGCGGAATATCGCGTTGCAGTCGGGAGACTGGGGGCTGGAGGACTGCACGTTCGCGAGCTTCAGCGACGTGGGGCTCGACAAGTGGAACAAATGGATGGACGCGGGGGCTTTCAGCATCGTGGACGGAGCGCTGAGGATAGAGCGCACGTCCGCCACCGCCGACGGCGCCACGGAGCAGCTTTCCACGCCTCAGATCTATAAGGGGCAGAAGATCACATTGCGGTTCAAAGGAAACGTGGAGGGACTGGACTCGACCGGAGCAAGAGTGCCGATCATGCTGATAGACCTCGCCGACAGCGGACTGCATCAGGAGTGGCTTACTGAAATCAGTCAGAACGGCGACCTCGATCTGACGATACCCTTCACGATAGGGCGGGATCTGAAAGACGCGCATCTGATGTTCGCGTTGGGCTATGCCAATGTGGGAACGGCGCTGACTATCGGGGAGGTGGCGCTGTATCTTGGCGACCGTGTGCCGGAGCTGTGGGAGGCGGCTCCCGAGGACACGGGCTATCTGAGGCGCGCCCTGCGGCAGGCTGTGACGGACAGCACAGAGGTGACCGGCGGGATGATGCTCTCGACGCTGCTCCTGCTGGGTATGACCGACGTTGATGGTGTGCGACGCATATATTCGGGGCTAAGCGGCATCAACCGCCAAAGCGCGGGTTCTGATATTGCCCTATGGCTCGGCGGCGACCCGTTCACTGCTCAGCCTGATCCCACACAAGCTCCTCGTGCTCAGTTGCTTCATAACGGCACGGGGTATTTCGCAAATAAGGTGATTTTATTCACTAAGGACGCGCTCGAAATACTTGACCCCGAGAAGTTGATTCAGAACGACCAGACCAAGGTGCGGCTTGACAAGACGGGCCTGCATCTGATAAACTCCGCAGGCGAGGAAATTCTGCAAGTGGCCAACGTTGAAATATCCGCTACTGCCGCGGCTGGCACTACCCACACTTCGCAGACCAGCGCCTCGGCCCAACTCGTCTATAGGGAGTCGGCGGTACATAAGTTCACTCCCTGCGGCCCATGGGACATGACGGCAAGGTTCGCCTCCAATAACAGCCCGGTTATCGAGTCGGACAACGCCACGCTGACAGCCACGATAAGCCTGCATATAACGGCAGACGGCTCCTGGAACATCCCCTTGGGGACGCGGCCATATTTCGAGTGGGAATTTATTGTAGGCTACGCTGACGGCTCGGAGGACATGATGACAGCAAGCGGCGTCTACAAGGAGATTGTCAGCGGCGGAAGCACATACGACTACACATTCCGTCTGACTCCGGACAAAGGTAAGATTGTCACCTTCGTTTCAATTGCCAATAGCAATGGAGTTTCGGACGCGGCTGGGGGTGCCATCAAAGGAGCGACGGTCAGAATGACTGCAAAGGTGGCCATCACCTACGGCTTGCACAACCGCACCACCATAGGCAACAACGGAATAATGACCGCGCAGGGGGGTGCAAAGTTGCTTTGCCTGCGTCCGGTATTAGGCGACGAAGGAGAGACCGAGATGTCGTTCACCGGCGCTACCGGCACGTTCGGGCTAAAAGTTTCGGAGTCCGGGTTCAAATACATTAAACCGGGGTCGTCAGAGTGGAAGGCGTGGGACCCCGCCAAATAATTCACAACATATGTAAAACGAAATATAACAGAAATACAATGAAAGCGAGTAGGAATGTAATAGAGCACATAAAGATGAGCGAGGGATGCCGCCTTGCGGCATACCGGTGCCCGAGCGGTGTGTGGACTGTGGGCTACGGCCATACGGGAGCGGATGTGACACCCGGACTGCGCATAACGCAGGCGGAGGCCGATCAGCTTCTTGCGGAGGATGTGGCGCGGCTGGAGGCCGAGCTTCAGCGGTGGATGCGCATCGACGGGGTGGAAGTTCTGCGGCAGGGGCAGGATGACGCACTGGTGAGCCTCGCGTTCAACACGGGCATGAGTGCCCTGCGCGGGTCGACGCTGTGGCGGAAGGTAAAGGCCGACGTGGAGGATCCGACGATCGCCACGGAGTTCACCCGCTGGACCTACGGAACGCGCAACGGCCGGAAGGTGGCGCTTCCGGGACTTGTGCAGCGCAGGGCGAGAGAATCGAGAATGTGGGGATCATGATGGATGATTAAATCCGATGAATCAGGAGAAACAGAACAACCGGAGGTGGAGATGGTTGGCGGTGCGTAACGCCGTGGTATTGATAAGCACGGCGGTTATGTGTGCGCTTCTGGCCGCTTTGGCGGGTGGATGCACGACCACGCGCTATGTGCCTGTCGAGAGGGTGCGTACGGAGTATGTCAACAAGGACAACGCGGAGCTGCTTGGTCTGATCAAGTCGCTGACCGAACAGGTCACACAGAAAGACAGGCAGATAGACTCGCTTATGCAGAGTAACCGCGAGCTGCTTATACTTTCCGAGACTGGCGATACACTCCGCCATGACCGAGAAGTGATAGTGTATCGTGCCTCGCATCAAGAGAAAGAGCTTGAAAAGATTGTGAATGCACAGCGCGACTCAATTCTTCTGCTGCGGCAAAAATTGGAGTCTGTAAAGGCCGATTCCATCCCCGTCCCTTATCCCGTGGAGAAAAAGCTTACCGCATGGCAGCAGACGAAAATGGACTTCGGAGGTTTCGCCATGGGTGGATTCGCGGCAATCATGTTGTTTTTTATTATTCAATTTATAAAAAGGCGCAAATGACCAAGGTAAACTATAAAAGCGATTTCGACGCCATACTCCGCATAAAAGATTGCAGTGGCGAAGATTTGGAATGGCCGACGTTCGATTGGTATGCAAAACTCTATACGATACAATATGGTCGCGACAACAAGGCCAACATGTACGTAGCGTCGTGCGTCGGCGGCGTATGCACAAACTGCTTCAACGACAACGGATATATACACATTGTTGTAGATAACCACCATCTGGGTATCGGCACTCTTGCGGTAGAGTTTGTTGCAAAAATACCCGACGCCAAATACCCCGACGAACACCACCGCATCGTCACTCCGCAGGCGCTCGACATAGAGCTTGTGACGGGCAAGGGCGATTGCGCGCCCGTGTTCGAGGCGGTGATAACGGTGCCCGTGCATGGCGGCATGACCAAGGCGGAGATAGAGGGGCTGCTTGCCGCCGGAGGCTATACCCGCGAGCTGACGTTCGGATTTTCCAACCGGGATGCTGAAGATTGGAGCGCTGACCATCCCGGCGTGTGGTTCAACCGCACGGCGGGGGCTTTCTACCGCGACGGCGCTCTGGCCGAGGCCGGCGACGGCTGCTACAATGAAGTGGCTGAGGATGGCACGGTGCGCGCCAATACGCGCATGGTGTTCCGGTGCAACGATACCCGCTACCGATTCGCGGGTCGCGAACTGGTGAATCTCGACTGGGCTACGGGCGATGCGCCGCGCCGCGTGTTCCGTGTGCCGTCACTCAACGCCCATCCGGGGCTATTCTATATCGACCGGGGGTATATCTCGGTGCACGCGAGTGAGCCGTGCCGCATATCGCTGAAAGGGCTGTACTGGCATGAGGATGGTTCTGGCTATTATGAGGGCATTCCTTTGAGCGAATTTTCTGTCTCATGTGGGCGGTTCTGCAAGGCTCATATCGAGGGGGATGAACTTGTGGTGGAAGAAGGAGCTACTGGCGGCAAGGAATACTGGATTCATCTGTGCCTTCCACAGAGAGAAAGTATTCAAATACCCCCTACGGTGATAGGTGTGCGTATACGCCCCGACGGGAGTAAGGTGTTCTACCGGTGTCCTTCAACCAATATGAGCTTGCACGTACTCCCTCCGCCATCAGACGAGAATTTTCTACTCGAATTGTTGCAGACTTATGTGTCCCCTCGGGGAAAGCATGCGAAAGAGATTCGGTCACGCGACCTCCACCAGAGGAATAGAGCTCAGTATGAGGTGTGGCAGCGTAGCCGACCCAGGGTCGGTGGTTCGGTGCTGGATAAGTATAAGCGCGTCTGGCGTTGGAAAAAACTTACCCTTTTCCGGAAATTTGACAAAGATGGGAACCTATCACATAAGATAGTACGTGGCAACCATGCGCTATTCCGCATCCGCATCCGGCACTGTGGCGTGTGGTCTGAATGGGGCTACTTCCATGTGGACTTTCTGGGCGAAGGCAAAGTGAAGGTGCGTCGCAGCCAACCGTTGCACCGCGCCGGAGGACGCCCCCATCCGCTGGACGAGGAAGATATAGACGCGATGTTCAAACGTTGAAAAAGAGAAGATTATGGAAAACGGAAAAAAGAAATATCTTGACGGGGATGGGGCGCGGTATCTTGTGCAACAGATGCAGAAGGGGGTGGATGTCGTGCGCGAGAATGTGGATTTCAACAACGAGATTCTGTACGGGCGCACGGGTGTGCCGAAGGTGTATTCCATCGACGATTTGGTTGATGAACCGGTTGCGGCGGGCATTGATGTTAATTCGGACAATTTAGAAGAGGATTATATTACGGCGCTGGTAGCGGCTTTGAATAAGGCGAGAGGTTCGGATAAGGTTGCCGTTGGCGATATTGTGGAATCGAATATGTATATGGAGCTTATCAACGCCGGGCTTGTGACCTGGGCGACTATTTTCGACTGCGCTCCGGAGGATATTCCCGAGGGATTTCCCGACAATTTGCCTGCGGACGCCGCCGAGGAATTGATAGAAATGGCGGAGGAGGCGAAATATATATTGAGTGTGACGACGTATCGTTTCCGCAGGGCCGGCTCCGGTGATGACTGGACCCATGGGGCTGTCCCGGATTTATATGGCTGGCAAATTCTGAGAGGAGCCGCAGAGGGAGAGTTGTCTGGGCTTATGGGTACGGTATACGATACCTTCAGCAGATTATCGGGCATCCCATCAACCATACAGAACATGGTGAATAGAGTCCCGGTTAGAGAAATCGGCTCCGTGGGCGACTTCTACTTATATGAGCAGAATCCCGGTGGGTCCGATATCATTTACAGCACAACATTAGAGTGTTTCCTCTACCAGAACGGCTCAGGTTCGGGAAGACCTTTTGCGGACGCCACTCTGGGGGATGTAGGCAAGTTGCAGGAATATACGGTGACGCGGCCCAAACTTGGCTATCTCTATGTGGGGCGGGGGTACATCGGTTCGGGGTCCAATAGTCGTGGCGTCACGCAGATTTATGTGGGGCGGTATGATTCGACAAAAAATTACAACGTGCTGGTGCCATACAGCGAATTGCCCTCTACTACCAGTGCCAAGGTTGAGGATTTGAGTACCAAGGTCGAGGATTTGATTTCTACGATGAATCTGGTGAATGCGGCGTTTGAGGCGCAATCGGAGAAGGTGGCGGCTCTGGAGGCGCGGATTGCGGCGTTAGAGAGCAAATCGGGTGGAGAAAACATAGAAACAGACATGGCATAACAAAACGAACGCTATGGAGACAATAAGGAAAACAGAGTTGCGGCGGAGGCTGGAGGAAGCCAACCGCAGACTGCGTGAGAAATTCAGAGGTGGCGCGCCGGGCAACGGTGTGCTGGCGACTGCTGCCCGGGGTCCGCTAACGGATGAGCAGCGGTATGCCGCGGAGGTGGAGCGGATGGTGCGGATGCGCTATTCGTTGAGCGATGAGCTTGGACTGTTGCGTCAGCGTGAGAGCAAGCCTGAGGAGTTTGAGGCGTATTACGCCTATGTGGAGGAGTGCAAGGCCAGGGCGAAAGCCGTGGCCGTGAACCAGACGCCGACCACGGGTGAGGAATCTGAAAAGACGGAGGCTGGGGTATGATACTTGGGAGTCACAATACGATGAGCTATGTGACGCCGCTGGTATGGTGGCGGCGGCTGCTCCGGCCTTTCTACCGGTGCCAGGCGAAGACGCTGGAGGGGCAGATTGCCGCGGGTGTGCGGTGGTTTGACATCCGGGTGGCGCAGGACGGGGACGGCCGGTTTGTGTGTGCCCATGGGGGCACTTTGCTCGACGCGGATCCGGTTGACGCCATCGAGACGATTGAGTCGTTGGCGCCGGGATCGGTGGTGCGTGTGGTGCTGGAGCGATGCGACAGCATAAAGACCGCCGAGGATTTCGCGGGGCTGTGCGAATTGCTGGAGGAATTCATGCCGCAGGTGTGCCTGACCGGAGGTGTGCAGAAGCGCGGGTGGGTGGAGCTTCACCGTTTCCGCGGGGAACCGGTGCCGGAGCCTCTGCAGTGGGTGGGCTCTATGCAGCCGCCGCTGGAGAGGGGTTGGTGGAAGCGGCCATGGCGCTACTGGGGCGGGGCGTTGCCGTGCCTCTGGGCGGCGCTGCACAATCATCGGCTGGACCGCGGCGCGTTTGCCGAGGATCAGGTTGTACTGATGGATTTCGTGTGAGGCTATACAACCGTTATCTCATAACCATACAATAACCCTATATATTAACCAATTAAATTTTATCATCATGACAAAAATCTGCAATGACCGCGGAGGTTACGACAAGAAGATTCATGCTATTATGGCGATGTCGATTGCAGCTTTGGTTGGCGTGCTGATAGCGCCCGCTTTCCCTTCGGTATGGCTGGCCGGGGCGGTGGCTTTCGCTGTGGCTATGGCCGCGGGTATCTGGAAGGAGTTGCGCGATGCGCGCCAGAAGGGGAATCACTTCTGTGTGTGGGATCTGCTGGCCGACGCCGTGGGGGCGTTTGTGGGCTCCGCTCTGGCGTCGGCTGTGGCTGCGCTGGCAAATTACTGCTGCCTCCACGCCCACGGCGGTAATCTGATCTGATCAATTATTCGAGGATTGCGCCTTGCGCATCCCTATCGGTGTCAACCAATGCGGCGCATCGCCATATTATCATGGTGGTGCGCCGTTCGTGTTGACGTGCCGATATGTGTTGAGAAGGATGTCCGGAACGTATGGGTACAAAAAAAGCCCGAGTCGAGAGGTGTTACTTCGCGCACAAACGCAAAGTCTAACCGGCGTTGTCTCGGGCATCACAAAAGTACGAATAAATTCCGGATGGTGCAAGAGGGCGATTCATTTTTACCCTGCAAATTAAATTTTTACAAGAATTTTTCAGCCGATTAAATAGCGTTTGAGCGGCGATTGAACGGCGGTCAGACAGCCGCGTCCGAAAAGGTCGGAAAACACCAAAAAAATGTACTTTTCGTTTTTCAAAATTGCACTTTTCGTTTTGCCGATTATACGATTTTTTTTGAAAAAAGTGGGGTGTAGCGGCGGTAATAAAAAAGCGCACCGATGGTACGCTTCGTTTTGTGGTGGTCTCACGTTTCGTTTTAATTTTGGCACGTTTCGTTCTGGTGGCGTTGCACGCTTCGTTTTGCGGATTATACATTCAGCCACGAGCGTGTCGATTCCATGAAATTTTCATTACTTATGCGCCATCCAACTGAAACGGCGGGAAAATTGCCCCATTTGTGGTTTTTGCCAAATTTTGATGAACCCTCGTGTCTTATTGATGCAGTCATAAGGTACTTGCCATCCCAGTCATAGCTGACACGACCAAAAAAGGCAATGAGTTTACTGTCATTTTTATAACTACTCATCCCGATAATACCTTCATCTTTAGCGTATTCACCAGAACCAAGATTATCAGCACCTAATCCATCATTCGGGAAATCGCTGTTTTTAGCGCTGAAACCGGAATTTTGAAAATACTGGTATGAATAACCAAGCATTAGCTTTACATTGTTTTTACCAAATTTACCGGTGGCATTGCCTATCCATTCCAAAACATCCTGCCTGCTCTTTGAATAGGAACGGCTAGCCTGACCTTCAAAACCTTCGTTGACGGCCAATGTGCTTGTTGACGGACGGAACCATGTTTGGTCATATGTATAACGGTGTTCTGCAAACGTAATCTGAGTATTCAATGTAATTGGGCACTCCCTACTACCTGTCCAAAGAAGAGGCAACAGATTGAGTTTCACAGTGCCATCCATATCAATCAATTGGGTATCAGTATGATTTTTCTCTAATTTCTGTACTTCCACCGGGTTATAGGCACTTGTCTGACCAAAGAAATTGTAATAGCGGGTCGGATCTTCTCTATCCATCAACGGGGTTGTCGGATTCGCTGAAATTGCGTTTCTGAATACGTTCCAATCAGCAGCATCACTGGAAATAATTCGTGGCGCAAGATTGATATTCAGGTTAAAAAGCCCACCTTTGGAATTCAGTCCGGCGGAAGCTCTACCTCCGTACTCTTCTCGTTTTGAACGTAAATCTACGCCGTGTGAATTTTTATAATCCCCACTGACACGAAAGTTAGCACGTTCATTTCCACCTGAAACACTAATATTATGTTTATGGCCAAAGCCTGTGCGGCTAACTCCATCAAACCAATCGTAGTTTCCTCCAAGGTCTGTTCCATTGTCACCCCAAGGAAGACGGACATTCCTATAATCATCGGCACTCATCATATCCAGATCCTTATTTACTTTATCCCATGAAAGAGTGGTTGAATATGTAACATTATATGTGCCGTCCTTACTTGCTTTCTTTGTAGTTATAAGAATAACGCCATTCGACCCCTGTGTGCCGTAGATTGCTGAAGCCGCACCGTCCTTTAACACATCAAAAGACGCGATGTCATTCGGGTTCAGATTTGCCATACTTCCACCTGGTACACCGTCAATTACGATAAGGGGATTTAGACCTGCTGAGCGGGAGGAAACACCTCTGATCTGGATGCTTGAGGTGTTGTTGGGATCGGCTGCTGCAGTATTTGAAATCGACACTCCGGATACTTTTCCCTGAATCAAACGGGCTGGGTCTGATGAACTGATAGTCAAAAAGTCTTTCTCGCCAACATGGCTTATCGCCGACGTCAGTTCCTTCTTATCCATTGTGCCATAGCCGATGACCACGACTTCACTTAACAGCTGAGAGTCTTCGGTTAGAGTGACATCCAGTACCCCGCTTTCCTCTGCTTTCTTTTTTTCGGAGCAATAGCCTACATATGAAAATAGAATATTACTGCCGGCAGGCACCTCTATTTCATATCGGCCATCAATATCGGTTGACACACCGACTGCTGAAACGTCACTCCTTACCGAGGCTCCAATCAGAGGCTCCCCGGAGGGATCCGATACAATACCTAAAACTTTAATCTTATTACCTTTGGATGCAGAGTCTTTTTTATTTACCTTAGTCGACCTACTGTTGAGTACAATTTGTTTTTTGTCGATAACATAGCTTATACCATGCGTGGCAAAAAGTTTATCAAGGACAGATGTTAAGGCTTCATCCTTGACTTTGAGTGTTACGGGAACATTTACATTTATAGTCTCTTTGCTATAAATGAACCGGTATTTTGTCTGCTGTTCTATGGATTTAAGAACATTTTCCAAGGCAATTCCATCGACATCAATGGATACCTTGCTGTTGGATGCGTAGGCAGATAGCCCATAGCCAAACATCATCAGGAAGAGCATAGCCCTAAACATCAGATGCCAACGGCTGCGCATTGGATGTGAATTTGTTTTTCCATTATTTTGATATGATTGGTATTGTTTTCTGGTATGATTTTTAAGGTGATTTATAGATTTTTATGGTAATCTAAATTAAGAACGATTGTGAAAAAATAATCCACATCGAGAAAGTACAAAATTTTCAATTTATTCATTTTATATTTGAAGTGCTTGGAAGCGAGCGTAATAATGATTAACTTCGCAACAAATATCATAACATGAAAAACGAAAAATTTGAAAACGAAATGCTTTTAGTGGCTGCCTTGAAGATAGACAGCCATGAAGCGTTTGTTAAAATTTTTCTACATTATTATTCAGACCTTGCAATCTTCGCATCCCGTTTCATCCCGGATAAGGAGACATGCGAAGATATAGTCCAGGAAGCATTTGTGAAAATCTGGACGAACCGAAAAGTTCTTGAAATTCGGACATCACTGAGGACATATCTTATATCCTTAGTACAGCATCTTGCTTTAGACGAAATCAAGCACCGCAAGGTCAAGACCCTATATCAGGATATGAACCATGAGATTATCATGTCCCTGCCGGCCGATGAACATGTCATGTATTCGGAATTAAGTGACGCTATTGATAATCTGCTCTCACAGCTCCAGCCGGATGTTCTTGAAACATATAGGTTGTCAAGAACACATAATCTGAAATATACCGAAATCGCCGAGAAGCTCAACATCTCGGTCAGGACTGTGGAATCTCGCGTCAGCAAAACGATAAAATTCCTTCAACAGAATCTCAAAGATTATAAGATCATCATATATTGGATTCTAACGTTTCAACACCTTTTATAAGAATTATAAGAAATTACGATGGATAATAACATGAATAATACGATAGATTCCTTAATTAGCCGTTATCTGATGGGTAATGCTTCATCGCATGAGATTGAGGAATTACGGCGTTGGATTGAGTCGGATGAGCAAAATAGAAAATACTTTCAGCGACAACAGGATATATGGGCAGTCTTGAATCCGACTTTAGATATAAACGATATAGATACCGTAAGCGCAGAATTGAAAGTGCTTCGTAAGACCGGTATTGTATCTTCACGTTTTGCAATATTCAAGAAGTTGCTCGGATATTGGTCGCGCATTGCAGCTGTTGCTATTTTGCCACTACTTGCAGTGGTAGGATATCTGATTTATAGGCCATCGGAGGGACGAGATATTGCTGATGTGACAATCACCACCTCTTTTGGCTGTCTCAGCAGCACGGTTCTTCCAGACGGCACAATCGTATGGCTTAACGCTAACAGCTCATTGCAATATAACCCCATGATGGATGACAATGTGAGGAATGTGATATTACACGGAGAGGCATACTTTGATGTCAAAGCTGATGCGAAACATCCATTTAATGTAAAGACTCCATATATGACAGTCACGGCAACCGGTACGGAATTCAATGTAAATGCATATGATCCGTCAGCTTCCGTAACATTAGTCGAGGGCAAAGTAAATGTAGGCGTGGAAAATCAATCCTTGACACTTAATCCCGGCCAACATCTGGCGATAGCGGATGGACGTCCTACAATCAGCCATATAGATACTGAAAAATATTGCTGCTGGAGAAATGGCACGTTAATATTCGAGGATGAACCTCTTTTAAATATATGCAACAGGCTTCAGCAAATATATGATGTTGAGTTCGAGATTTCGCCAGAATTGAAAGAGAGAACATTCCGGATGATTCTTAACGGCGAGAACATAAGCGAGGTGGTGCGTTTCTTTGAATTGGCCGCTCCTGTGACGTGTGAATTTGAGAACCTGAAATCCCCCGACGATACAACCAAATTTAAATCAAGAATCCGCATAATGCCTTCCTAAAATCATATAATCGAATCTTTCACATGAATGTACATATAAAATTATTCGCTATTGCCCTTGTCCTTACCGGCTGTAGCTCTACCACTGAAAATCTGCTTTCGCCAGACGGCAATATCGAGATTGCCTTTACTCTCACAGACAAAGGCGAGCCATCCTACTCCGCAAAGTACAAAGGCAACGACATCGTTCTTCCTTCTTTGCTGGGCTTTGTGCTTAAAGATACAACCTCGCTAACCGACAATTTCAAGATAACAGGCATCGAACGCTCTGATTTCAATGAGTCATGGACACCAGTATGGGGCGAAAACGACACTATCGAGAACTGTTACACACAGATGATCGTCAACCTCCAACAGGGCGACCGGAAAATGGACATAGAGTTCCGAGCATATAATGACGGCTTCGGCTTCCGATATATATTCCCTGAGCAGACGGCCAAAGCATTTGTAATCGCAGACGAAGCCACACAGATAGCAATGGCTGGCGACCATACGGCATGGTGGATCCCCGGAGATTATGACACCCAGGAATATGAATACACTACATCACGCCTAAGCGAAATACGCGCACACGCCGACGACAACTTCATGAATAATGCGTCGCAACAAAGATTCTCACCTACGGGAGTGCAGACAGCCTTGATGCTAAAAACCAACGATGGTCTTTATCTTAATCTCCACGAGGCGGCATTGGTCGACTTCCCTGCGATGAGTCTCGAACTCAATGACACCACAATGACATTTAAAAGCCATCTCACGCCCGGACAAGGCGGTACGATCGCAACTATACACACTCCCTTTAAAACGCCGTGGCGCACCGTCACCGTAGGAGAGAAAGCAACTGACATTCTCGCATCAAATCTTATTTTAAATCTGAACGATCCCTGTATTCTGGACGACGTATCATGGATTCATCCTACCAAATATATGGGAGTATGGTGGGAAATGATTACCGGCAAAAGTTCATGGAGCTATACATGGGCCGATAATTTCAATCTTGCGACTTTTGATTATTCAAAAGCCAAACCGAATGGCATTCATGGGGCTAATAATGAGAATGTGCGGAGATATATTGATTTTGCGTCAGAGCATGGTTTCGACCAACTTCTTGTCGAAGGCTGGAATATCGGTTGGGAGGATTGGTTCGGCAAAGAAAAGGACTATGTATTCGATTTTGTCACTCCTTACCCCGACTTTGACATCGCTGCACTCAATGATTATGCCCACCGCAAAGGTATCAAATTGATGATGCACCATGAAACTTCCTCTTCGATCGATAATTATGACCGCCACATGGACGCCGCCTACGACTTGATGAAGCGATACGGCTATGACGCAGTGAAAAGTGGATATGTCGGTAATATCATACCTAAAGGAGAACATCATTACAGTCAGAAGCAGGTAAAACACTATCTCGATGCTGTAAAAAAAGCAGCAGATAAACATATTATGGTAAATGCCCATGAGGCTGTACGTCCGACAGGCCTATGCCGCACATACCCCAATCTCGTAGGCAACGAAAGTGCTATGGGACAGGAATTCGCCGACATGAGTCCGCAACACTGCACCATACTGCCTTTTACCCGCCTTAAAGGAGGTCCTATGGACTTCACTCCGGGCATATTCCGTATGAAGATAACCGATTTTGCGCCTGGCGGTCAAGGTAAACAGAAGCGTGCGACCATCCCCAACCAGCTTGCATTGTATCTCACCATGTACAGCCCCTTACAAATGGCTGCGGATATGCCCGAGCACTATCAAAAGCACATGGACGCATTCCAATTTATCAAAGACGTACCGGTTGATTGGAGCAAAAGTGTATATCTTGATGCAGAACCGGGAGATTTTATCGTAGTCGCCCGCAAAGACAAAGGCAGCGATGCATGGTATGTAGGAGGCGTTACTGATGAAAATGCCCGAGACTATACACTTGATTACAACTTCCTGCCACCCGGTAAAACGTATGAAGCAACCATTTATGCCGATGCTCCGGATGGCGATGGCTTCGACAATCCCGAAGTTTATACCATTACCACCAAGACGGTAGACAGTACGTCAAAAGACAAAATCCATATGGCTCGTGGCGGCGGATTCGCAATTTCAATAAAACCAGTAGATTAAATTTCACTACTGTCCACTAAAAATGGACGGGGTTAAAAATTAAATAAATTCGGTTCACTTGAACTATAGAGGTCTTTGACATCATTGATATTCTTTTTGTCGAATAAATCGCGGATATGCGTCTTGTCAGTAAGTGAGATTCCGAGGATTTGAAGGATTTCGTAAATGCTTCGTTCAAGTCCCATATCGTGCTGCACTATCGCCACGAGGCAATAAGTGATTATGGCACAATATATTTGGATGCGTACTGCGTTTTCTGAAGTTCCCCAGAACCGTTTGATCCTGAGGTGCTGCTTTATCCATTTGAAGAATAGCTCCACGCTCCAGCGATTGCGGTAAAGTTCGCATATCAGCTCGGCTTTGGCCGTCAGGTTGTTGGTCAGAAAAATATATCTGGTGCCATCCTCTGAGTCTTCGCATATCACTTTCCGGAGTTCTTCCGGGTAGACCTGGGTACTTTTATACACGGTAACCGTTCCGGTTATGTCGGATATGATGCCCCTCGCGAGTCGCCTTTTCCATGTTCTTGGCTTCATCCGGACGTTGGTTTTGGCTCGTAGGACGAAGAACCACTTGGTGCGATGAATCGTGTAAAGGTTGCCGAAATCGTTGTAGCCACGGTCGAAGATATAGTGTGCTTCTTTCTCATACGGAATCTCAGGCATAGCTTTTGAGTCATGAACTTTTGCTTCGGTAATATGCACGAATGCAGGAACTTGAGCCTCCACATCATAAAGCGTGTGCATCTTGATCCCACCTTTGTGCTTGCGGAATTTAGCCCACTCGAACACCGCCAGACAGAGGTCTATGGTTGTGGAGTCAAAGGCGTATACATGACCGTCAAGCTCGAAGATTTTCTCTATCCTCCTACTGCGGGTCTCCGAAATCATGAAGAAGGCAAACTCCTCGAAGATGCGGTAATCGCGCTGCTCGTTAGCTTTGCTAAGATTGCTTCGGGTTACAGACTTTCCCATTCCGAGATGATAGAGCTTGCCTGAGTGAGCCTCGGTTGCGACAATTAGGTCTCGGAGTCTTTCCCGATTGGTCAACTGCCCGAACATCATCGTAAGTAGTTGATTCCAACATGAAAAGCCCTTGACATACTTGTCGCCATCGTACCTTTTTACAATGCGAAGAAATTTGAATTGGTCCAAAAACTTGACTAATTGGGCGAAAACGTATTTGTCTCTATTCATAACGGTCTGATACAGACCGCAAAGATAAAATCAAATCGTTGCGTGCCAAATTCGCTCACAACAAATTGAATATCAATAATTTCAAAGTGCTCTTATGATTTTTTAGTGGACACTAATGAAATATAATCATTTTCTCCGACATTTCAAAATGGTGCAGTCCATTTGAATTGAAGTATGAGCGACTTCGGCATATAATCCTTGTTCCATCTCCAACTGTGAGTGGTCACTCACAGCGCATAATGATGAAAAACGCAGAAAACAGCGTAAAGCAGCGATTTTTAAGCGGAAATAGCGTTAATAAATCTTTCAAGAGTTAAAGTGTGTTTAATAACCCCGAAAATTGCGACCCCAACCGGGTCTAAGGTTCGTTCCCACGCTCAAAACCCCACTTTGTGAATGGATTTGTAAGGCTAACTTTCGGAATTTCAGCCAGCTCACAGCTGATATTTCGCAACTGTGAGTGGAATCGCTCACAAACGTGAGCACTCACACATCACTCACACCTGACCGTATCGTTTTTCATAATTCTGCGATTTGGGCAAAAAGAAAGAACGCTGAAAATCAAATGATTTCAGCGTTTTTCAACATTTAGACATTTTGTCTTGTGACCCCGGAGAGGCTCGAACTCTCGACCCACTGATTAAGAGTCAGTTGCTCTACCAACTGAGCTACGGAGTCATCGTTGACGCTTCGGCGAATTCTGTCTTTGCGACGCCTTTTCGCTTTTGCGATGCAAAGTTAGAGAGTTTTTTTGAAACGACAAAGAGTTTTGAAATATTTTTTTGATTACCGCTATTTCTCGCTCACTTTTCGTTCAGGTACCGGAGGACGCCTCCGCAGCCAGTGCAACTGATAACCACCAATATGTCTGCATTTTAGCGTATTTTTACCCCATAAAAAATTAAAGTCGGGCTAAAGAATGCCGCGGCATTTTCCTCTCGGAAATCACGTCCTTACGCGGTTGCGGTAAGCCTGGGGAGACATTCCCATTATACGCGAGAACAGACGAGAGAGGTAATACGGGTCAGAGATGCCGACTTTATGGCATATCTGGTTGACGCGCATCGGCGTCTCATCGAGCAGGCGGCATGCCTCAGTTATTTTCAGCATATTGAAATATGCCATCGGGGCCTGGCCGGTACGTCGGCGGAAAGCCGCCGCAAGATACGACGAGGAGATTCCGGCGTAGTCCGCTACCGAAGCGAGTGTGAGTGTCCGCTCAATATTTTCGGTCATGAAATGAAGTGCCGCATCGACCGGGTCGACTGTCGAAACAGGAGTCGGACGAATCGCCCGGCGATACTGGCTTATAAACCGCAGCGATCCCAGATAGTGATGAAGCAGCGATGTGCCGAACCCGAGGTTTTCGATGGAAAAACCGGCCGACAACGTGTTGAAAATCTCCTCAAAGAGATTGATGCGAGTATGGATGCGTGAGTCGGCGTTGAGGTCCACTTCGCGCGGCGTAGACGCACCCTCGGCATAAAGCGGCGCAAGCGACCCGCTGAAATGAATCCAGTAGATTGTCCAGGGATCAGTGTCGGCAGCCGCATAGGAGTGGGGCTCGCCGGGTGGCAGAATGAAATAGCTGTTCGGGCCGACCTCATAGCTACGTCCACGAAGTATCATGCGCCCGTGCCCCTCCACACAATAGATGAACACATATTGCCCGATAGGCTCCAGCCGTTCGCGGAAATGGTGTGACGCACGCGGGTAATACCCTATATCGGTAATGTATAGCGCGGCCAGCAGCGGGTCGTCGACTGCCTGGTCGATAATAATCTTGGGGAGAACGAGCGTACGCTCGCCCACGAAGCCGTCTTTCAGTTTCATCGGCAAAAAAAGAGATGTGGTGTTTACAGCGCTAAGTTACGGATAAAATAATAAAATCGTCCATCTATTTCGTCGGATAATACATTTCCAGTAGTGGGAAAGTGCCGTAACTTTGCAGTGAAAAGAAAACCATCAGGTATTTAACCTATTTCACACCATGAAAAATCTCAATAGTAAATTTGTCTATTTCATCTGCTGTGTCTCGGCCATGGGCGGCCTCCTGTTTGGCTACGACTGGGTGGTAATCGGTGGCGCCAAACCCTTCTACGAAGTGTTTTTCGGCATCGAGAACTCCCCCTCGCTCCAGGGCCTGGCCATGAGTATCGCCATAGCGGGATGCCTTGTAGGCGCCATGACGGCCGGATGGCTCGCCGACCGTGCCGGCCGCAAGCCGATGCTCATTATGGCCGCGATACTGTTTCTTGTGTCGGCCTACGCTACAGGAGCCGTCGACACCTTCACGCCATTTCTTATAGCGCGCCTCATCGGAGGCGTAGCCATCGGCATCGCTTCCGGACTCTCGCCGATGTATATCGCCGAAGTGTCGCCCTCAGCCATACGCGGACGTCTCGTGTCGCTCAACCAGCTTACGATAGTACTCGGCATCCTCGCCGCACAAATCGCCAATCTTCTGATTGCTGACCCCATCCCCGCCGGCCTGACAGCACCTCCCGCCGATTCGTGGAATGTCGCCATGGGATGGCGCTGGATGTTCTGGGGCGAGGTCGTACCTGCCGCAGCATTCATGATAATGGTATTCTTCATCCCCGAGAGCCCGCGCTGGCTGGCAATGAAGGGCCGCCACGGCGAAGCTCACGCCGTGCTTAAGAATGTAGGCGGCGCGGCCTATGCTGCCGCCGAGCTCGCAACCATTGAGACTACGGCCGCTCCGCGTGGCGAGTCGGGCGGTCTGAAGACGCTTTTCAGCCGCGGGATGCGCCCCGTGCTTCTGCTGGGCGTAATCGCCGCCGTGTTCCAGCAGTGGTGCGGCACTAACGTAATCTTCAACTACGCGCAGGAGATATTCGCCAACGCCGGCTTCGATCTGGGCGACATGCTCTTCAACATCGTGCTCACGGGTATCACCAACGTGGTCTTCACCTTTGTGGCCATCTATACAGTCGACCGCATCGGGCGCCGCGCCCTGATGCTCGCCGGTGCCGGAGGTCTTGCCGCCATCTACGCCGTACTCGGCACGTGCTACTACTTCCACGTCACCGGCTTCTTCATGGTGGTCCTCGTGGTGGCCGCCATCGCCTGCTACGCCATGACGCTCGGGCCCGTCACCTGGGTGCTCCTTGCCGAGATATTCCCTAACCGCGTGCGCGGCATCGCAATGGCCGTCTGCACTTTCGCCCTCTGGGCCGGATGCTTCAGCCTCACCTATTCCTTCCCGCTTCTCAACGCCGGACTCGGCAGCTACGGCACCTTCTGGATCTACGCCGCCATCTGCGCCGTATGCCTGCTCTACTTCGTGGCGCGTCTCCCCGAAACCAAGGGAAAGACCCTCGAGCAGATTGAGCGCGAACTCGTGAAATAATAAATCAAAAAAACATAATAACCCCATCTACAGATTCTTACCAATGGCAAAAGCATGGAAAGAGCAAGTGGTGATTCCCACCTACGAGGCCGGAACACCCGAAAAGAATCCTATTTTTCTTGAAAAGCGCGTCTATCAGGGTTCGAGCGGCGTAGTCTACCCCTACCCCGTAATCGAGAAAATCGCCGACGAAAAGACCGACCATACCTACAACGCCGTTTTCCTGGAAAACGAATATATTAAGGTGATGATTCTCCCCGAACTGGGAGGTCGCGTACAGATGGCCTACGACAAAATCAAGCAGCGCCATTTCGTATACTACAACCATGTGGTGAAACCGGCTCTCGTGGGTCTCGCAGGTCCCTGGATTTCCGGCGGAATAGAATTCAACTGGCCCCAGCACCACCGCCCCAGCACGTTCATGCCTGTCGACACCACAATCGAGGAGCATGCCGACGGTTCCGTCACCGTATGGGTCAACGAAATGGAGCGTATGTTCCACCAGAAGGGAATGGCAGGATTCACGCTGCGCCCAGGCTGCGCATACCTTGAAATCAAGGGCGTGCTCTACAACCGCACCGACCTGCCGCAGACATTCCTCTGGTGGGCCAACCCCGCCGTGGCCGTCAACGACCACTACCAGAGCGTATTCCCGCCCGATGTCAATGCCGTGTTCGACCACGGCAAACGTGCCGTAAGCTCCTTCCCCATCGCCACCGGCACATACTACAAGATGGACTACTCCGCCGGAGTCGACATCTCCAACTACAAGAACATCAAGGTGCCCACCTCGTATATGGGCGTCAACTCTCGCTACGACTTCGAGGGCGGCTATGAGAACGACACTCAGGCCGGAATGCTCCACGTAGCCTCCCACCATGTGTCGCCCGGCAAGAAGCAGTGGACCTGGGGCAACGGCGACTTCGGCCGCGCCTGGGACCGCAATCTCACCGACGAAGACGGCCCCTACATCGAGCTGATGGCCGGCGTCTACACCGAAAACCAGCCCGACTTTACCTGGCTGATGCCCTATGAGGAGAAATCCTTCACGCAGTATTTCCTCCCCTATCGCGAACTTGGCATCGTGAAGAACGCCAGCAAGGACTTCCTGATGAACATCGACCTGACCGCCGACGGCAAAATCACGCTGAAAATATTCGCCACCTCGCGCAAGCAGGCGAAGATTATGCTCGCCGGCACCGACGGCACCGTTCTCCTCAGCGAGACCGTCGAGGCATCCCCCGAAGCCGTCATCGAGCGCACTGTCGAGGCCGGAGGCCACACTCTGGCCGACCTTAAACTGACAATTGCTGCCGACGGCCGCACAGCCCTCACCTGGGAAGCCGAACCCGACGAAATCCGTCCGATTCCCGACGCCGCCGAGGCCGCTCTCGAGCCTCAGCAGATCAAGACCGTGGAGCAGCTCTACCTCACCGGACTGCATCTCGAGCAGTACCGCCACGCCACCTACAACCCCGTGGAATACTACGAGGAGGGCCTGCGCCGCGACCCCGACGATGTGCGCTGCAACAACGCCCTCGGCCTGTGGTACATCCGTAAAGGCCGCTTCGACCGCGCCGAGCGCTATCTCGCAAAGGCCGTGCGAATCCTCCAGAAGCGCAATCCCAACCCCTACGACGGCGAACCGATTTTCAATCTCGGCGTGGCCCTGCGTTATCAGGGCCGCTTCGACGAGGCTTACGCCCGCTTCTACAAGTCCACCTGGAACGGCGCCTGGCAGGAAGCCGGTTACTTCGAGTGCGCACGCATCTCGCTGATGCAGGGGCGCCTCGACGACGCTCTCTACGAAATCGACCGCTGCCTGATCCGCAACACCCACAACCACAAGGCGCGCGCGCTCCGCGCTACCATTCTCCGTCATATGGGCCGCGGCGCTGAAGCCCTCCCCTTCATCGAGGAATCGCTCTCAATCGATCCCTTCAACTACGGCGCTCTCTACGAGAAATATCTCATCGCCGTCGACTCCGAAACGCTCAATACACTCATCTCGCTGATGCGCGGAGAATGCCACAACTACGACGAGACAGCCCTCGACTATGTAGCCGCAGCCTGCCACGACGAAGCAGCCGCCCTCTGGGCGCTCGCCGAAAAGGAAGGTGCCGTTTCGCCGATGACCTACTATTACCTCGGCTGGAGCCGCCTCGTCGCAGGCGACAAGGCTAACGCGAAAGCCGCATTCGAGAAGGCTGCCGCCACTCCCGCCGACTGCTGTTTCCCCAACCGGCCTGAAGCCATTCTGGCTCTGCGCGCCGCCATGGAGGTAAACGAATCCGACGCCCTCGCGCCGCTGATGCTCGGCAACCTCTACTACGACAAGCGTCAGTACGACCTCGCTGTGGAGGCTTGGGAGCGCTCATCTTCCCTCAACCCCGGCTCGCCCATGGTATGGCGCAACCTTGCCCTGGCGTATTTCAACAAACTCGATCGCCACGACCAGGCGCTCGAACTGATGAAGCGGGCCTTCCTGCTCGATACCACCGACTCGCGCATATTCATGGAGCTGATTCAGCTGCTTAAGCGCATGGAGGCCGATGCCGAAGGCCGTCTGGAACTGATGAAACGCCACGCCGACCTCGTCGGGATGCGCGACGACCTCGTACTCGAGAAGGCCACCGCCCAAAACCTTACCGGTGCCTACGCCGATGCCCTCGAGACCATCGACAACCGCATCTTCCACCCCTGGGAAGGTGGCGAGGGAAAGGTCTCCGGCCAGTATCAGTTCGCCCGCGTGGAGCTTGCAAAGCAGTCCCTGGCCAAAGGCGACTACGCAGAGGCCATACGTCTGCTCGAGGAGTGTCTGGCATATCCCCACAACCTCGGCGAGGGAAAACTCGAAGGCGCGCAGGACAACGATTTCCACTTCCTCCTGGGCGAGGCCTATGCCGGCGCAGGCGACGCCGAAAATGCCCGTAGCCACTACGAGGCCGCCACGCTCGGCCCCGTGGAGCCTGCCCCGGCCCTCTACTACAATGATGCAAAGCCCGACAAGATTTTCTATCAGGGCATGGCGCTTCTGCGCCTCGGACGCACCGACGAAGCCCGCGGTCGCTTCCACCGCCTGGTGAATTTCGGCGAAAAACATATCTTCGACGATACGAAAATGGATTATTTCGCCGTTTCTTTGCCCGACCTCCTTATCTGGGAAGAAGACCTCAACGTGCTAAACCGCATCCACTGCAACTACATGATGGCTCTCGGCCACTACGGTCTCGGCGACAAGACCCACTGCCGCCGCTACATCGACCGCACCCTCGAACTCGCTCCCGAGCACGCCGGAATCCGTGCCTTCAAGTCGTTCATCGACCTTGAATCCGGGAAATGAAACATCTGCTCTCTCTTGTAATAGCAGCGTTTCTGCCCGGCCCCTTCCATGGGGCCGCGGCGGAAACGCTCGCCCTTTCAGGCCGCTGGCCCACGCCTATACCGACGACACCCAGACCGAATGGAACGGAGTGCTCGGACGCTTGGAGCTATCGGCCGAAGGCTCCAAACCAACCGGCGCGATGTCGATCTACGAATAAGTTCTCATCTTAAAATAGTCAAGGCGATGTGTCTGAACGACACATCGCCTTGATATATGCTTATGCGGATTTTACGCTTTATATCAGGATTTCAACGCTTGCACGGCACTACTGCGCGGCGCAGCAGGATTTCCGTGGGGAAGTGGTCGGAATAGCCGTTGAGGAACACACCGGCCGAGAATGTGCGACGGGGGTAGCCTACGCGGTTCCCCTCCTTGTCTTTAAGGAATTCGAAGTTGTGGACCATAGGCTGGAAGAAGTGAAGCTGCGATTCGCCGCTATTATCCTTCAGCAGCGTGCCGCTCACTATAATCTGGTCGAAGAGGTTCCACGACGAGTTGTAGGCCAGCGTGCCGATTCCGCGGTCAAGCATCTCCCAGAAGGGGTTGTAGAATCCGTGAGGCTCTACGCCGGCGGGTTTCTTTTTGGCGCCGAGCACTTTGGCGCACGATTTATCCTGCGGGTCGTCGTTGAGGTCGCCCATGATTATTATGCCGTCATTGGGACGAAGTTTCCAGATTGAGTCCGCAGTGTGCTTACATAGGGCTGCCGCAGCCTCGCGCAGTGGCGACGACTGCTCCTGGCCGCCCAGACGCGAAGGCCAGTGGTTCACTATGATGTCGATAGTGTCGTTGCCCATGCGGCCGGTGACGCACATCTGGTCGCGGGTGCGGAAATCAGGCTTCCCCTCCACGTGAAGTGTACTGTTGACCACGTTCATGAACTTGAAATAGCGCGGATTGTAGAGCGCGCCCACGTCCACGCCGCGGCGGTCGGGCGAGTCGTGGTGCACTATGGCGAGATTCCAGGGAGTGCGGCCCTCGGATTTCAGGCGCTCGTCGATGGCTTTCACGAGGTCTTCGAGCACGCTGCGGTTCTCGATTTCAGATACGCCGATAAATGCCGGGCCGTTGGGGGTGGTAGGCGTGTTGAAAGCCGTAATGGCGCGGGCAAGGTTGGAGATTTTCGACCAGTATTTGCGGCCGTTCCACTGGCGGGCGCCGTCGGGCGAGAACTCGGCGTCGTATTTGCCGTTGTTGTTGATGGTGTCGAACAGGTTTTCAAGGTTGTAGAAAGCTACGCCGAACACCTGGAACTGGCGCTTGGCGCCGTCGGGGGTGGCGTGTTTCTGCGCGCTTGCTCCGAATGCCATGGCCAGAGCCAGGACGGGAAGCAAAAGGATTCGTTTCATCGGTCTTTATGTTATGGTTTTATTAGATTACGCAGGTACGTGACTTGAAGAAATTAGTTAATGGTTATTTGCAAAGTATTTCGAGATGATTTTTTCAGACGGCGGAGGGAGCGATGCGGGCATCGTGACCGACAACGCCGGGAAAAAGCACTCGAAAGACGAGCAAAGAACCATTGACTCCGAAAGTCACCGAATACATTAAATAATTTCTTTAAGTCACTTAAGTGCAGGCGATTCCCCGGTGGCACGACGCTCCCGGCTCGGGAATCTCTCCAAATTTACGACTTTTACATTTAAACAACGCCTCCCGCGGTCAAAAATCTTCATTTTCTTCCACAACGAGCGAAATATCTCCGGCAAATCCGGCAAATTCCACAGGGCGGAAGCTGTACCGGTTTCCCCGGAACTCCATTTCCACCCCGCGGCGTCCCCCTCCAAGTGTCGGCCAGACAACGGCAGGCGGGAGCGGAATGTCGGCCAGCGGGAGTCCGGGAATGCGGGCAGCCTTGTAGAATGCCTCCTTGAGGGTCCAGGCTCGCAGAAGATGTTTTTCGTCGGCTCCCCACGCAAGCGATTGGGCCGCCGAAAGGAATTTCGCGGCCACGCGGCCGAGCTGCGCGCCTCGGCTGGCGGTCTCACAGTCGATGCCGATATTACGTCCGAGACGGTCTGCCGCCAGCACCACGAGCGTCTGGCAATGGGATACAGATATGCTTGCTCCGGAACCCGGGATAAAGGGCGCACCGTCCGGGCGATGGCATAGCTCCCGCCGGCCGAAAACTTCGGCCACAATCGCCATCTTGGCGGCCTGCTCGATTTCGTGGCGCGTTCCGGCAGCCGCAAAATGGGCGGTGGCAGCGGCGTAGACCGCTATGCTTCCTTGTCTATAGATTTCCGATACCATCGGCATTTGCAGCGGGAGTGTTAGAGGTCAAGCCGTCTGAAGGTCGGGCATTACCTTGACACGCACCGAGGCGATGCGGTGGTGCTCCACATGAAGAATCAGGAAGCGGCATCGGCCGTAGACCAGCGGCTCCTTCTCCTTGGGAAAATCCCCCTTTATGGCGAGCATCATTCCGGCAAGTGTCTCGCAGTCGCCGGCAACCTCGGCATAATCGGCCTCGTCGAGCCCCGTCACGCGGAAAAAGTCGGTCAGGAGCGTTTTCCCCTCGAAGATATATGTATCGTCTGGAAAACGTTTGTAGGTCACTTCCTCTTCATCGTACTCGTCGTTGATGTCGCCCACGATCTCTTCGAGCACGTCCTCAAGCGTCACTACTCCCTGCGTTCCTCCGAATTCGTCGACCACAATAGCCATATGGATTTTCAGGCGGCGGAAATCCTCCATGAGGTCATCGATCATTCTCGACTCGGGCACAAAATACGGCTTGCGTACGAGCGTCTGCCACTGGAAAGCGCCGTCGACACCGTCTGTACCCGTCGAGATGTGCGGCAGCAGGTCGCGCGAGTAGAGCACACCGCGGATATCGTCCTGACTGTCGCCGTAGACGGGCATACGCGAGTAGCCCTTCTCCACCACTACCTGCATCACTTCGTCGAAACTCATGTCGTAGTCAAGACCGACCATGTCGACGCGGGGAGTCATGATTTCCGAGGCGGTGGTGTCGCCGAATTTCAGAATGCCCTCAAGCATCTCCTTGTCCTGCCCTGCCTTTACGTCGGTTATTTCGAGCGCCTGGCCGAGCTCATCGGTAGTGATGGTACGGCTCTGCTTCGTTACCACGCGGTTCACTATCTTGGTGGAATGCACAAGCAGCGACGACAGCGGGTAGAACAGCTTGACCATAAAGCCAATGCCGCTTACGGCAAAGCGCGCCCAACGCATGGGCGACGTATTGGCCACGAGTTTCGGCAGAATCTCGCCGAAAAGCAGAATCAGGAATGTGAGTATTACCGTCTGGAGCACAAAGTCGAGCCATCCCGGCATCTGCGCGAAGAAATCGCTCAGTGCGAAACTCATCAACACGACGATGGTGACGTTCACCAGATTGTTGGCAATCAGAATAGTGGCGAGCAACCGCTCCGGAATCTGGAGCAGACCGGCTATCGCTCGCGAGCGCGGCGACTCGTCGAGCTCTTCGGCCTGTTGCGGCGTCATTGAGAAAAATGCTATCTCCGATCCGCTTACAAAGCCCGAAATAAAAAGCGCCACCACAGCCAGACAGAGCGCCACAATCTGGGCCACACCGAAATCGGTATTGACCATTGCGGGCGCCGCCTGAACGAGCGGCATTGCAGCGAGTCGGGAAAAATCAAGTCCGGAAAGGGCGGAATGGATGTCGAAAGCGCTGAAAGCTTCAAGCAAGCCTTCTATGGCTGGTAAAGGGTCAGTATCCAAAATATTTACGTAAATGTTTCTGTCTGCAAATATAAGAAATATTTCCCAATCCGCCACAAACACTCTCCAGCCCCCGAAGCCCCCGAAGTTCAAGTATATCCACCTGCTGTCAAACTCGGGAATTGTCCGTTCCTGAAATTGGTTGACTCAGTTTTGTATGTTAACTGAATAGCATTTACTCTATCACTAGTAAGAGTTGACTAACCGGCATCTATCCCTGGAAAATGTTGACAGATTTGAGGAAGATTAACTGATGTGGTTTACACCGGTACTTATAGCGTCTGCTCAATGTGCGCCTTCAAATGTTTGAGTGTGCGGAATATATGATTTTGGGGATAACGATTTTCTTGAAAGTGTTTATGTTCACCTTGTACTCATGGCAAACGTACATTGACACTCTTCCATCCCCCCGATTAACCGACCGCGGGCTGTTGCCAGGTCCCTATCGGTCAATGGCACACCCCGTCGCACCTCAAGTCTCCTCCGGATGGCAGGCGCTCTGAGAAAAGCAGGCGAGAGCGGCCCTGGAGCTGCGGCGTCCCGGAGCGGCAGTGTCTGAGCGCAGCGAGTTCTGCCGCTCAGCCGCAGCGCGGCCGCTCTCGCCGTAAAGTTTTTCTCCGCGCCTCTGGGTCTTTTGGTTCTTTTCGGCCTGCGAAAAGGACACCCGCCCCTGCTGCAATCATATATGGATCAAATGTGATTGCGGCAGGGGCGTCGTGTTATCGGGGCCGTAGTTTCTCTATCGGGGTGGGGAATCAGGATTCGGTGAGCTCGGTGAAGGCGAAGGGGAGGGTGGAGACGATAGAGGGGAGACGATAGATTTTATCGCGGCCGGCAAGGAGGAGCTCAACGGGGTGGCCGGCAAGCATTTCATACTCAAGGAGTGCCTGACGGCATGCACCGCAGGGGGCAGTGGGCTCACAGGTGAATTCGCCGTCAAGACCGCGGGCGGCTATGGCAATTGCCTCGAATTTAGCCTCCGGATAGCGGGCGTGGGCGTAGTAGCAGGCGGAACGCTCGGCGCAGGTGCCCGAGGGGAAAGCTACATTCTCCTGGTTTGAGCCGACCACAGTCTCGCCGTTGCTCAGGGCGATGGCGGCTCCCACACGAAAATGAGAGTATGGGGCGTAGCTGCGCTCGGTGGCTTCGCGAGCAAGGCGCACGAGCTCGGCCTCGCGCCGGTCGAGTTCTGCGTAGGTGAGTTCTTCGTATGGTATGGTAATTGTCAGGGATTTCATCGGTTCGTGCTGTAATAAGGTTTGAGATCGGAAGGTTGTTCATCAAAGTTAAATCATTATTTTCAAAAAAAAGCCAAATCGGGCCGATTTTTTTTGACCTTTCGCCTTAATTCACTAATTTTGCGCCTTGAACGCCCATATGCCCTCCGGCCTCGGGGCTATCACATTTCCGCATAACAATAAAATACGATACAACACCCCATGTCAAAAGAAAAACAGCCTGCCACCGAAACCGGTCTGGACAATCTCAACGACTCGCTCACCCAAACCGTACAGAAGGTGCAGGACAACAAGAAAATCATCACCATCTGCAGCCTTGCAGTGGTTGCAATCGCCGCAATCATTCTCGCCTACGTCTATTTCTTCCGTCAACCCGGCATCCAGAAGGCCAACGACGCCATCGGAGCGGCCGACCTCGAGCTTGCTCTGGGCAACGACTCCACCGCAATGGCAAAATACATGGACCTTGCCGACAACGGCAGCTACGAGGCGTCGAACCGCGCCGCCCTGCAGAGCGCCATACTTCTCTATGAAAAAGGAGACTACGAGAAGGCATTGAAATACGCCGACAGCTACTCCCCCACCGAGGAAATCATCGGCGCCGGCGCCAAATCGCTCAAAGGCGACTGCCTGGTGAACCTCGACCGTCTGGACGAAGCTGTAAAGGCCTACAAGGACGCCATATCGCGCTCCGACAACAACCCCGCCTACACTCCCTTCTTCCTCATGAAGCTCGCACGCGTCTACGCCGCCCAGGGCAACCACAAGGATGAGGCAGACACATATCAGACCATCCTTACCGACTATCCGCTCTACGGCCAGGCCCACAACATCGATGTGGAGAAACTCCTGGACCGCGCACGCCTCCAGGCTAAATAATGTGCTCCGCCCCATAAGGGGTGCATGCACTACCGTACATAGAAACTTCAACAGAAAGGCTCTCCCCGGGTTTCATCCAAGCCGGCGGATAGCCTTTCTTGCAAACAATAAGCCACAATTTCCACCAGCCACTTAAAATCAGAAAACACTATGTCGACAAATACAGTAGACCAACCTAAGAAAGTGACCACCTCGACGGTGGCCCGCATGAAGCAGGCAGGCGAGAAAATCGCCATGATTACCGCCTACGACTACACAATGGCCCAGCTCGTAGACGCCGCCGGCGTAGACCTTATCCTTGTGGGCGACTCGGCCGCCAACGTGATGACAGGCTACAGCTCAACCCTCCCCATCACCCTCGACGAAATGATATACCACGGCAAATGCGTGGCCAACGGCACCCGGCGCGCCATGGTGATAGTCGACATGCCTTTCGGCACCTATCAGGGCGACGAGCACACGGCGGTCCGTTCGGCCGTGCGCATCCTCAAGGAGAGCGGCGCCTCAGCCGTGAAGCTTGAGGGCGGAAGCGAAATCTGCGGGTCGATCGAGCGTATACTCTCCGCCGGCATCCCCGTGATGGGACATCTTGGACTTACCCCACAGTCGGTGAATAAGTTCGGAGGCTACGGCATCCGCGCCAAAGAGGAGGCTGAGGCCCAGCGCCTCATCGACGACGCCCTGATGCTTCAGGAGCTCGGTTGCTTCGCCCTGGTGCTTGAAAAGGTGCCTGCCGAACTTGCAGCGCGTGTGGCCCGCATGCTGCGCATCCCCGTAATCGGTATCGGCGCCGGCGCCGGCGTTGACGGCCAGGTGCTCGTGCTGCAGGACATGCTGGGAATGAACCGCGGATTCCGTCCGAAATTCCTCCGCACATACGCTTCGCTGGCAGACACCATCGAGCAGGCCGTGGGCAGCTACGTGGCCGACGTAAAATCCGTAGCCTTCCCCACAGCGGAAGAAAGCTATTGAGCCGCCAACCCCCTTTCAACACTACAATAAAAAGCGATGCGCTCTGAGTGAGCGCATCGCTTTTTATTGTATCGGACGGACTGCATGCAGCAGCCATCCGGAAGTATCAGGGAATCAGATTCCCGTGGAATCACTCATGACGGCGGGGACCACGGTCGCCACCTTCGCGGCGCGGACCGCGCGAGCCTTCACGACGGGGACCACGGTCGCCGTCGCGGCGGGGGGCGCCTTCGCGACGCGGGCCGCGCGGACGCTCGGCGGGTTCAACCCATCCTTCGGGTTTGGGCTGGAGGGCGCGGAGCGACAGGCGGTATTTGCCGCTCTTCTTGTCAATCTCGATAAGCTTCACGGTGAGCTCGTCGCCTTCCTTGATGCCGGAGGCCTCCATGTCGGGCAGACGGTCCCACGAAATCTCGGAGATGTGGAGCAGGCCGTCACGGTGGGGCATGAATTCAACGAATGCGCCGAAGTCCTGGATGGTCTGCACCTTGCCGGTATATACCTTGCCCTCTTCGGGGAGCTCGACGATGGCGTTGATCATGGCCAAAGCCTTGTCGATCGACTCCTTGTTGGCGGCAGCAACCTCGATGTAGCCGCCCTCGTCGATTTCGTCGATGGACACGGTTGCACCCGACTCTTCCTGAATACCCTGGATAATTTTTCCGCCCGGGCCGATAACGGCACCGATAAGGTCTTTGGGAATGGTCATGGTGACGATGCGGGGCACGTGGGGCTTGTAGTCCTCGCGCGGGGCGGGGATGGTCTCCTCAATGATATCGAGGATATGCAGGCGACCTTCCTTGGCCTGATTGAGAGCCTGCTCGAGAATCTCGTAGCTGAGGCCGTCGCACTTTATGTCCATCTGGGTGGCGGTAATGCCCTTACGGGTACCTGTCACCTTGAAGTCCATATCGCCGAGGTGATCCTCATCGCCGAGGATATCGCTCAGGATGGCGTATTTCGAGCCGTCGGAGATAAGGCCCATGGCGATGCCGCTGACAGGGCGACGGAGTTTCACGCCGGCGTCGAGCAGAGCGAGCGTTCCGGCGCATACGGTAGCCATCGACGAGGAGCCGTTGCTCTCGAGGATGTCGCTGACAACGCGGCAAACGTAGGGGAAGTCCTCGGGGAACATGCGCTTGATGGCGCGGTGGGCGAGGTTGCCGTGACCGATTTCACGACGGCCTACGCCGCGGGTGGGACGTGCCTCGCCGGTGGAGAAGGGGGGGAAGTTATAGTGCAGGAGGAAACGCTCGCGGCCCTGGTTGAGAACATCGTCGAGAATCTTCTCGTCGAGCTTGGTGCCGAGGGTCACGGTAGAGAGGCTCTGGGTCTCACCGCGGGTGAAGACAGCCGATCCGTGGGGGCCGGGCAGATAGTCGGTCTCGCACCAGATGGGACGGATTTCGGTGGTCTTGCGGCCATCGAGGCGGATCCCTTCGTCGAGCACGCAGCGGCGCATGGCCTCGCGCTCCACGTCGTGGTAGTAGCGTTTTACCAGGGGAGCCTTTTCCTCACGCTCCTCTTCGGGGAGAGATTCAATGTATTCATCGCAGATGGCGGCGAAGGAATCGGCGCGCCAATGCTTGTCGGCGCAGCCGGCCTTGGCAACGGCGTAAGCCTTGTCGTAGCATTTGTCGTGAACGTCCTTGCGGAGGTCTTCGTCGTTGACTTCGTGGCAGTATTCGCGCTTCACGGTCTTTCCGGCGGCTTCGGCAAGTTCGAGCTGCACCTTGCAGTGCTTGCGGATTTCCTCGTGGGCGGCCTTGAGGGCTGCGAGAAGATCTGCCTCGGATACTTCGTCCATCTCGCCCTCCACCATCATGATGTTGTCGTAGGTGGCGCCGACCATAAGCTCCATATCGGCTTTCTCAAGCTGCTCGAAAGTGGGGTCGATCACGAACTGACCGTCGACGCGGGCCACGCGCACTTCGGAGATGGGGCCGTTGAAGGGAATATCGCTGCATGTGATGGCTGCGGAAGCGGCCAGACCGGCCAGAGCGTCGGGCATATCCACGCCATCGGCAGAGAACATGGTGATGTTCACGAACGTCTCGGCATGGTAGTTGTCGGGGAAAAGCGGACGCATCACGCGGTCGACCAGGCGCGAGGTGAGAATCTCATAGTCGGAGGCACGACCTTCGCGCTTGAGGAAACCGCCGGGAAAACGTCCGGCCGACGAGAATTTTTCTTTGTAGTCTACGGTAAGGGGCATGAAGTCCACGCCCTCGCCGGCCTCGGGGGCCGACACGATAGTGGCAAGCAGCATGGTGTTGCCCATGCGGAGTTCCACTGCTCCATCAGCCTGCTTGGCCAGTTTGCCCGTCTCGAGCGTAATCTCGCGGCCATCGGGCAGGGTGATGGTCTTTTTGATCGGATTCATTCTATATAAAAATTTTTTAACTTCTTAAATCGCGCAAAGATACGAAATTTACGGCTAAGCGCCGCAAGTTTTCATGAAATTTCACACTTGCAGGAAAAACCGGACAGAAAAAGGGACGCCGGAAACAAGTTTTCAGGATAAAAATTTTTTGAAAAAGTTTGCAGCATTGAAACTTATTTGTAATTTTGTTGTCATATTGACGAGGTGAGCCACTTGCCCCCGGGCAAGTGGCCGTATCAACGCCAATATATTATAGCCCAACGTTTTTGAGTCAACGCCATGTCAACCGAAAACACATCCGTCGCATCGACAGCATCCCTCTGCCCGAAGCGCGCCGACTCGCTGGTAATCATTCCGATGTATAACGAAAAGGAGAACGCGGCCGCCATAATCGACGCCGTAATGAACCTTCCGGTGGCTTTCGACGTACTTGTGGTCGACGACAATTCGCCCGACGGGACCGCCGACATAGTGAAGAGCAAGATGGCCGAACTTCCGGGCCGCGTCCACATCATAGAGCGCGAAGGAAAGCTTGGCCTTGGGACGGCATACATAGCGGGCTTCCGCCGCGCCCTCGAAATGGACTATGAATACATCTTCGAAATGGACGCCGATTTCTCACACAACCCCGCTGACCTGGTACGCCTGCGCGAGGCGTGTGCCGAGGGTGGCGCCGACGTTGCCGTCGGTTCGCGCTACGTGACCGGAGTCAATGTGGTGAACTGGCCGATGGGGCGCGTGCTCATGAGCTATTTCGCCTCGAAATACGTTCGCGCCGTGACAGGGATGAACGTGGCCGACACCACGGCGGGATTCGCCTGCTACCGCAGCGAGGTTCTCCGCACCATGGAGCTGGACAAAATCCGCTTCAAGGGATATGCCTTCCAGATAGAGATGAAGTTCACCGCCATAAAATGCGGCTTCAAGGTTGTGGAGGTTCCCATAGTGTTTGTGAACCGAGTGCTCGGCACGAGCAAGATGAGCAGCGGCATATTCGGCGAGGCCCTTTTCGGCGTGATGAAACTGAAACTCGACTCCATAACCAGGAAATATCCGCGGCGGCAGCCGCAGTAAAAAAATAGACGGACTGCATCTCCCACCTAACGCGAAAGCAGAAATGAAACCCGTAATATTCGTCAACGGCCTGATTGTAAGCGATGGATTCCGATTCATTGGCTCCGTCGTGACCAACGGATGGATGATCAAGAGCGTCGACATGGGGAGAGTCGACATCCGCACCATCGACCGCGACGTATATGAGGTTGTGAACTGCGAGGGAAAATTCGTGCTCCCGGGCATGATCGACGAGCACGTGCATTTCCGCGATCCGGGCCTTACGGAGAAGGGCGACATCGCCACCGAGAGCCGTGCGGCCCTGGCCGGCGGCGTGACGAGTTTCTTCGATATGCCCAACACGTCGCCACAGACCACGACCATCGAGGCGTGGGAGCAGAAGATGCAGCGCGCCGCCCAGGCGTCGGCCGCCAACTACGCCTTCTTCCTCGGCGCCACCAACGACAATCTCGACCAGATTCTCGCGGCCGACTACACGCGCATCCCCGGAGTGAAACTTTTCATGGGGAGCTCCACGGGGGGCATGCTCGTCGACAACGACGACACAATCGTAAAACTTTTCCGCAATTTCCACCGCGTAATCGCCTGCCACGCCGAGAGCGAGGCTGTAATCGCGGCCAACCGACGGAGGCTCAGCGCCATGTATCCGGGCGGCATCCCTCTGGAATGCCACAGTTCGGTGCGCTCGGCCCGCGCATGCTTCGAATCGACGGCCCATGCCGTTAAGCTGGCGCGCGCCACGGGTGCACGGCTCCACGTAATGCACATCACCACGGCCGAGGAGCTGCAGCTTTTCAACTCGGGAGGCATCACCGGCAAGCGTATCACCGCCGAGACCTGCCCGCATTATCTCTGCTTCACCGACAAATCGGTGGCCGAGACCAACGGGCTGACCAAGTGCAACCCCGCCATAAAGACCGACGACGACCGGCGCGAGCTGCTTCGCGCCGTGGCCGACGGGCGCATCGATGTGGTAGCCACCGACCACGCTCCCCATCTACTTTCCCAGAAGCAAGGCAACGCGCTGACGGCTGCCTCGGGCATGCCCTCGGTTCAGTTCGCACTGCCGGTAATGATGACTCTGGCCGGGCGCGGGTATTTCACACTGGAAGATGTTGTGGAGCGCATGGCCTCGGCTCCCGCAAAGCTCTACGGTGTATCGCGCCGCGGATTCATACGCCAGCAGTATTCGGCCGATATCGTGATTGTAGACCCCGACGCCGACTACACCGTGGACCGCGCCGACGTGATAAGCGCCTGCGGGTGGAGTCCCTACGAGGGGATGCGCCTGCGCTACCGCGTGGAACAGACGTGGGTCAACGGCCAGCAGGCCTATGTCGATGGCCGTTTCACAGGCCGACAGACAGCCCTGCCTGTGCGCTTCGATGTCTGAACTCACCCACCTCCCTTCGTCCCCTTTTTAATTTAGCATTTCCATTTCCCACGGTTTTCAACAATCGGGGGCAGTTATCAACATTTCTGCTTAAATGATGTGAAAACGTTTCGGCGCGTGCGGATTTTTATCCAAATTTGCAGCCGAAACGGGCGTGGAACATTGGCCACCCGCCTCATTGGCAACAGATAGCCTCGCGCGGCGCCACCGAACGTTCCACAGCGCGCATATCCTTATCTCCACATTTTCTATGGGAAAAATCATAGCAATCGCCAACCAGAAAGGTGGCGTGGGAAAAACCACCACCACAATCAACCTCGCGGCTTCGCTGGCCATGCAGGGCAAAAATGTGCTTATAATCGACGCCGACCCCCAGGCCAACGCCACTTCGGGCTACGGAATCGACCCGCGCACCATGCAGAGCAGCATATATGAGTGTCTTGTCGACGAATATCCGGTAGACGGCGCTCAGGTATCGACCTGCGTCGACGGTCTCGAGCTGGTAGGCTCGCGCATCGACCTTGCAGGTGCCGAACTCGAGCTGATTGAGAAGCCGGAACGCGAGAAGGTGCTCCGCCGCCTGCTCCACGACGTGGCCGGCAAATACGATTTCATACTTATCGACTGCTCGCCCTCGCTGGGACTCATCACAGTGAACGCCCTGACGGCCGCCGACTCGGTAATCATACCTGTGCAGGCCGAATATTTCGCGCTCGAAGGCATCAGCAAACTTCTCAACACCATCCGCATAATAAAATCGAAGCTCAATCCCGACCTCGAGATAGAGGGATTCCTTCTGACGATGTACGACGCACGCCTGCGCCTGGCCAACCAGATTTACGAGGAGCTGAAGAGCCACTTCGGCGATATGGTGTTCAATACGGTGATTCCGCGCAACATACGTCTGAGCGAAGCACCGTCACACGGGCTTCCTGCCATTCTCTACGACCCCGAGAGCCGCGGCGCGACATCGCACATCGCCCTGGCCAAAGAGCTCATCTCCAAAAACTGACCTCCCCCACATTATATAGAACATATAAATAAACTATGGCACAACACCGCAACGCCCTCGGCCGAGGCCTGGGCTCGCTCATATCTATGGACGACACCCCCGCACGCGGCTCGTCGGCTATCAGCAACATACCCCTCGACCAGATTTCGCCCAACCCGGAGCAGCCGCGTACCACCTTCGACGAGGACGCGCTCGACGAACTGGCCACCTCCATCCGCGAGCTGGGCATAATCCAGCCGCTCTCCCTGCGCAAGGTTGGTCCAGACTCCTACCAGATTATCGCAGGCGAACGCCGCTTCCGCGCCGCGCGCATCGCGGGACTCGACGCCGTGCCGGCCTACATCCGTACGGCCAATGAGACCGAGCTCACCGAGATGGCCCTGATTGAGAATATCCAGCGCGAGGACCTCAACGCCATCGAGATAGCCCTGACGTTCAAGAAACTGATCGACCAGTACAGCCTCACCCAGGAGCGTCTTTCGGAGCGCATCGGCAAGAAGCGCGCCACGGTGGCCAACTTCCTGCGTCTGCTCAGGCTCCCTGCCGAGGTTCAGCTCGGGCTGCGCGACAAGCGCGTCGACATGGGCCACGCCCGCGCGTTGCTATCGATCGACAATCCTTCGGCGCAGCTCAAGATATATAAGGAGATACTGCGCCATGGGCTCTCGGTGCGCAAGGTAGAGGAACTTGCCAAAGCCTATCAGGAAGGGAAGAAGAAAGATGACTCCGGTGCTCCGGCATCCGAGGCTTCCCGCCGCTTTGCCAACCACGATTTCGACCTGCTCAAGAAACACCTCTCGGCGGCGTTCGGCGCTCCCGTTAAATTTTCATGCGACCGCAAGGGTCGCGGCCAGATCACCTTCAGCTTCGCCGACGAGGAGGAACTGGCACGCCTGATTTCCACATTCGACAAACTACACTGAAAACAGCCACCCACATGACCGACTCACGACCTCTGATTCTCATCACAAACGACGACGGCATAGAAGCCCCCGGGCTTTTTCATCTCATCGACTGCGTGGCAGAGCTGGGCGACATAGTCGTGGTTGCTCCCGCGCGACCTCAGTCGAGCCAGTCGAGTGCTTTCACTGTGAACGCGCCGCTGCGCGTGCGCGACCACGCCGGCTACCATGGCGCGACGATGCACTCGGTCGACGGAACTCCGGTGGACTGCGTGAAGCTGTCGATGCACCATATCCTGCCGCGCCGCCCCGACCTGATCCTTTCAGGCATCAACCACGGCTCCAACGCCGGAAATTCCCTGATTTATTCGGGTACGATGGGGGCTGCACTCGAAGGCTGCATGCAGGGAATCGCCTCGGTGGGATTCTCGTTGCTGCACCATTCGCTGAAAGCCGATTTTTCGGAATGCACGCCTTACGTGACCGACATGGCACGTAGGGTGCTCGACCACGGGTTGCCCCACGACGTATGTCTCAACATCAACTTCCCTGCCAAGGTACACATCGAGGGAATGAAGGTGGTGCGCGCTGCACGCTCCCACTGGACGGAGGAATACCAGACATACACAGACCCCCACGGCAAGCCTTTCTACTGGCTTACGGGGAGTCTGGTGAACGAAGAACCGGAAATGGCCGACACCGACCTCTACTGGCTCGACCGCCACTACGCGTCGGTGGTACCGTGTACTCCCGACCAGAATCTGCCTGGAACCATGTCAGCCATGCGGTCGCTGTTCAATACATCGGAGTGAAGGGGGCCGAACGGTGGAGCTCCTTGTTGGCGCATCCCACCACATCGGTATATTTTGCAGTGTCGAACTTCAGCACGGGTGCGCCGTCGTAAAGGTCGAGTTTCGTCAGGTCGATGTAGTAGATTCCGGGGTTGGTGACTATTTCAAAATAATACCGGAGATTCTTGAGATCGGCATAACTGCGCCACTGGGTGGCCGAGAGATTGGGCTCTCCTTCTATCATATATGTAAAGGGCACGCTCACGTCGGCCATGATGGAGCGCGTAATCGTAAGTGCGAGCGCCGGATCGGCCGTTTTCTCCACGTGGGTAGCAAAGTAATTGCCGCGAACGCAGCGTGCGGGGCTCTTCACACCGCCTGGCATCATGTTGCGGCCGCCGACACCTTCCCAGTAGTCGACTATGGCGCGCATGGCCGGCCATGTGGGATCGTTGGTCATGCAGCGATATCGGCCCATGTCGTAGATGTTTATGTCGCCATGGTCGAACTCGAAAATTATAGAATGGCCGGTGGCGTCGGTGACGCCCCAGTGGAGAGTCGCGGCCGTGCCGCCGTCGAATGTAGCGCCACCGAGCGAGAAATCATGGGCTTTAAGCACGTCGACCACTTCGGCCGTGGTGGCGTTCATGTCGAGTAGCCAGCCTATAAACATAGCCATCGACATAGGGGGCAGCCCGATGGTGGAATCATTGTCATATACAGTGCCCTTACAGAAAAGCCCGTTGACTACCAGTCCTTTTTCATTCATGCCCTCGGTGATGCCTCCGTCGTAGCCTACAGCATATACAGCCCCGTAGAGCGACGTCCAGCTTACGGCTCCGGGCTTATTGGAACCGACTTTGTGCATGCCACGCGGATAGACGTAGAGATTTGTGGGAATCGGCGTCTTCCAGTCGAGCGACCGGCCTACAATGTATTGCGAATCAAGGCCCTCGTAGATTACACGGGTGCAGCTCTCAGCGCTCTGGGGCGCGAGCGAAGCAACAGCCAGAACGGCAGCCATAGCTCCTATAGCATAGTGTCTCATATCAATCGAATATTTTGAGGTTTACATCCAATAATAAAAACAATGCCGCCCACGGGATGGTTTGACCACCCGCCTTTTATGTCGCATTTTACCCTTCCGGTTGCCCTTACCCACAGCCACACTGCACGCCTTACCGTTAAATTATATTTTGGGAATTATATAAATCTTTCATAACTTTGCCACATACATTTAAATTGCAGGAGCAAAATATGCCAGACGCTCCATTCCGAATCTTGCCAACCTATCTATCCAACTTAAATCAATACCATTAACAGCATGAAGAAATCTTTACTTTTCATGGCGGCTCTTTCTGTCGCAACCTTCTTCGCATCCGCGCAGGATGCCCTTCCCGAGGGAGAAGTCTACATCCGCAACGTAAAAACCGGTTTTTATCTCAACAACGGCTACAGCTGGGGTACAAAAGCCATTCTCAAACCTCAGGCTCGCGCATTCCAGCTGGTGGAGAACAGTGCAGGCGACGGCACCGTCTACCTGAAGAACAGCATGGGCGTTATCGCCCGCGACGGCGCCACATCCGGTGAATTATATTGCGACAAACCGGAATCGGATCTCGGACAATTCTATCTTGAGAAGCAGGACAACGGCTACTACACAATCGACCTCAGCGGCTGGTATCTCTGCGCTGAAAATCCGGATCAGATGATGTCGTATAACCCGTCGACCGATTCATGGGAATCCTATCAGAACGTGCCCCACTACTACGACTTCTACCCTCTGACGGGTACCGACAACTATTCCGCCGACAACATGAACATCATGTGGGAGATTCTGACCCGCGAGCAGATGCATCAGTCCATGGCAGCCGCCACCGACGCCAATGTGCTCGACGCAACCTACCTCATCAAAGCACATATGATCGACGTCAACGATAAGGACAACGAAACGGCATGGCTCGTGAACGGCGAGACCAACAAACTTACGTTCCCCGCTCCGGGCTGGGGTACAGGCTACGAGGACTCCTGGATCCGCAAGGTGGTTTACGCCTGGTATAACTTAGACGACCACTCAGAGGCGGCTCCCGGAGAAGACATAATCGTGCGTCAGGAAGTTGCAGACGCACCCGCGGGCACCTACGAAATTGAATATCAGGTGTCGAACCAGTGCCTCACACCTATGGAAATCATGTTCAACACCACCGCAGCAGAGCCGGTTGCCGGTAAAGGAGAGGACTACTGGTATGGCGATGCAGCTTCCGATTTCAACAACTACGACAATCTGAAAAAGGCAGTATTCACCGTAGGCGATGATGGCAAACTCGCCATCACTATGACCAAACATACCAGCGTCGACACTCAGAACCGCTTCGCTTTCAAGAGCTTCATCCTCAAATACCACGGCACAAACTCGAGCCTCGGCGGTGTTGAAGGTATCGAAGCCGACGCATTCGATGCAACCGCTCCCGCCGAATACTACAACCTGCAGGGCATCCGCGTAGCCGAGCCCACCACCGGCCTCTACATAGTCCGCCAGGGCTCGAAGGTGAGCAAGCAGCTCATCCGCAATTAAGCCCTTCACCTGATGTGGCGACTTGTCCGCGCCATATCTACATACCATCCACTACACAACGCCCCCGCTATGGCGCATGGATCCTGAACATGCTTCCATAGCGGGGGCGAAGTGCGTTCGAGCCTAAGAGGTTGGCTAATATAATCTCGGCCGGTTACTCATTAATTTGTTATTCGGCGTGGGCCTGGGTGAAAGCGTCGTTGAGGAGGCGTGCGAGGCGGAGGCCGCCGGCGATGAGCTGGTCCTCGATCACGGGGGCCCAGTAGGCTACGGCGTCATAGCTGAGGTTGGCGCCGGCGGGGGTGTTCTTATAGACGCGGGCGGCAAGTTCGACGTTGCGGGCAGCCCAGTCGTCGACGGTACCGGACTGGAGGAGTTTCTGCTGCATTTCGGAGAGGCGGTCGAGCTGGTCGGCCCACTCCGTGTAGCTCCAGCGGTGGGCCGACTCGAGCAGAGAGCCGTCCCACACGGAGTGGAGGTTTTTCTCCTGTCCGAAAAATTTCACTTTAATCGTGTTTCCGCCGAGGTCGGAGGCGTGGCCCATGTGGAGCGGCTGATGAAGGTCGCCTACGAGGTGCACGAGCATCTTGAGTGCGAGGGCCTTATCGGCTTTCGGGGCCTGCGGATTGCGCAGAGTCGACATGTTGAGCTGTATTGCCGACACGACGTCGCCGTCGGGGGCCACCCGGGCGGTAGCATAGGTCTCGTTAGCGTCGACGTTGCGGTAGTGCCACGTCCTGGAATAGGCGTATTCAGGGGTATGGCTGGCGTTGTCGAGCCAGTTGGCCCAATAGACTATCGAGCGGCCGTCGAGCAGCGAGTCGATGGCCTCGGCGGCTTCGGGGGTAAGATGGCGCTCGGCTATGGCTGCCGTGACGTCGTGGCCCTTCTGGCTCCATGCCATTGCCGAAAAGGCTGTAACCATACAAATGGCGGCCGTCGCCGCCCTTCCGATAAGATTCAATTTCGCGATATTCATAATACTTTCGATTTTTCGTTTTCCAAAATTAACAAAAACCCGCCGATTTCCGAAAACACAATCCCATTTCCGCCAAATCACGGGACGACACTACTCCAAAGAGAACCCTCTCTCCACCTCAGGGTCGGTCCTGCGGACTTTCGCCCGGGGTTGGAGACAATCCCGGCTCTCCGAGCCTCAGAGTAGGATAGATAATATCTATGATAGATAATATCAGAGTATGATAGATAATAATTGGGGAGCTAAAATTATGGATACTAATTTTATTTTTTCTTACCTTTGCATGCGGAAAATTTTTCAGTAAAAATTCAGAAGCAGTGCAGACAAAATACATTTTTGTGACCGGAGGAGTGGTTTCATCGCTCGGCAAGGGCATTATCTCCTCCTCGCTCGCCAACCTGCTGATTGCAAGGGGCTTCAAGGTGACAATCCAAAAGTTCGACCCCTATATCAACATCGACCCGGGTACACTCAACCCCTATGAACACGGCGAATGCTACGTGACCGTCGACGGTCATGAAGCTGACCTCGACCTGGGCCATTACGAGCGTTTCACCGACATCCACACCACGCGCGCCAACAACGTGACCACCGGACGCGTCTACCAGGCGGTAATCGACAAGGAGCGCCGCGGCGACTATCTGGGAAAAACGGTGCAGATTGTGCCCCATATCACCGACGAAATCAAGAGCCGGGTGAAGCAACTGGGCCACACGGGCGAATACGACTTCATAATCACCGAGATAGGCGGTGTGGTCGGCGACATCGAAAGTCTGCCGTTTCTTGAGGCAGTGCGCCAGCTGCGCTGGGAACTCGGCCGCGACAGCCTCTGCATCCACCTGACCTACGTGCCCTATATCGCAGCTGCCAAGGAGTTGAAAACCAAGCCTACGCAACACTCCGTGAAGCAGCTCCAGGAACTGGGAATACAACCCGACATACTGGTGCTCCGCACGGAAAAGGAAATCACGCCGGAGGTAAGGCGCAAAATCGCCCTGTTCTGCAACGTGCTTCCCGAGGATGTGGTGCAGTCGATCGACGTCCCCTCAATATATCAGGTGCCCGTGAAGATGCATGAGCAGCATCTCGACGACATTGTGCTCCGCCTTACTGCCACCCCCTCGAAAGGGGAGCCCGAGATGGGACCGTGGCTCAGCTTCCTGAGCAAGATGACGGAGGCCGAGAAACCGGTGACAATCGGTCTGGTAGGCAAATACGTAGAGCTGCAGGACGCCTACAAATCGATCGACGAGGCGCTTTTTCAGGCTGCCACCTACGCCGGGCGCAAACTCGACCTGCGCCTGATCCACTCGGAGAAGGTGACGCCCGACAACGTGGGCGAACTGCTCGCCCCGATGGACGGCGTGATTATCGCCCCAGGCTTCGGCCAGCGCGGCATCGAGGGGAAATTCACAGCGCTCGAATGGCTGCGCAACCACAATGTGCCGACCTTCGGCATATGCCTTGGAATGCAGTGTATGGTGATTGAATACGCCCGCAACGTGCTCGGCCTTGCCGATGCCAATTCCACCGAGATGAATCCATCGACGCCCCACAACGTGATTGACCTGATGGAGGAGCAGAAGAGCATCTCGAACATGGGCGGCACGATGCGCCTTGGTGCCTACGACTGCGTTCTGAAGCCTGATTCGCTGGCCTCGCGCGCCTACGGCTCGACGATGGTGAGCGAACGCCACCGCCATCGCTTCGAATTCAACGAGCAGTATCGCTCGGCCTTCGAGGAAGCCGGGATGCGATGTGTGGGCGAGAATCCGCGTTCACACCTGGTGGAGGTGGTCGAGGTGCCCGGGCTGCGCTGGTATCTGGGCACACAGTATCACCCCGAATACAGCTCGACGGTGCTCCACCCCAACCCGATATTCCGCAGTTTCGTCGACGCCGCCATCGACTACCGCAACGAAAAAGAATCTACAGCAAAAAACTGAACGACACTAAGATATGGACAAAAACACGCTTCTGGGGCTTCTGCTCATGGGTCTGGTGATTTTCGGATTCATGTGGCTCAACCAGCCCGACCAGCAGAAACTACAGGAAACCGAGCAGGCCGCCGCAATCGACCGGCAGCAGAAAGAGGCCGCCGAGGCCGAGCGCTCGCTTGCAGCCGACACGCTGACCGCCACCGAGCGTCAGGGAGCGGCCGCACTTGTGCTCTCGGCAGGTACTGTCGATGCCGAAACCGGCGCAACCGAATACCGCACTCCCGCCGTGAGCCTCTCGCTTGCCAAAGGCGCCAGTGAAGTGACCGGCACCGTCGAGGGCGCCGACACCACTCTGAGCTATACGGAAGTGGCCTACGGACGCTTCGGAGCCAACGTCAGCGCCGAAAACCGCAGCCGCGCCACCGCCAACCTGCGCAAGGCGCTGGCCGATGCCGACCGCTACCGCGGCTTCGCACGCCACATCACCGGCGATGAGAAGCTGCTCACGCTGAAAAACGACGTCCTCAGCCTCGACATCTCGACCCACGGCGGCAGCATAGCCCGCGCTACGCTGCTCGACTACTACAACTACCTCCCCAAACCCGGCACGACCGACGACATCGACACCACCCGCGTGGACGTATGGCAGCTCAATCAGGCCGGCTACAATTTCGTACTCACCTCCGCATCGCAGCGCTTCGACACGGGGAGTTTCTTCTTCACCCCGAAGGAGCAGACCGACTCAACCCTGCTGATGGCCCTCGACCTGGGCAACGGCGCCTGGTGGGGTCTGCGCTACACGCTCCCCAAGGGTTCGTATGTGGTACACATGGAGATGGTGCAGAGCGGCATGGAGGCCGTGATACCTTCGGGCGTGGCCACCGTGGAAATGCAGTGGCACCAGCATATGGGCCGCAACGAGCGCGGACGCACCTTCGAGGAGCGCAACTCGGGCATCCACTATAAATACGCCGGCGACTCGCCCGACGACATCAGCGCCCAGGGCGACAAATCGAAGAGCCTCAACCAGCGCCTCGACTGGATCGCCTTCAAGAACCAGTTCTTCTCGAGCGTGATGATTCCGCGCGGCGACTTCATCGGCGCCGAGGTGACATCGGTAGACCTCAAGGACGACCCGACGTTTGTGAAAGACCTCACGGCCAAGGCAACGATGGACTACAGCTCGACCTCGGCCAACCCCGTGAGCGTCGATATCTTCTTCGGTCCGAACCTCTACCCTCTTCTCAAAGGCCTCGACAAACAGATAGCAACCCAGGACGGGGAGAACCTCGACCTGACGTCGCTCATCCCGCTGGGATGGCCTGTCTTCCGCTGGATCAGCACGCTGATCATCATCCCGGTGTTCACTTTCCTGAGCAAGTTCATATCGAACTACGGCATCATCATCCTGCTGCTGACCATCTTCATCAAGATAATCCTCTTCCCGCTGACCTACAAGAGCCTGGTATCGCAGGCCAAGATGCGCGTGCTCGCACCCGACATCAAGGAAATCAACGAGAAATATCCTGGCCAGGAGAACGCCATGACCCGCAACCAGAAGACGATGGAGCTCTATTCGCGCGCCGGAGCGTCGCCCTTCTCGGGGTGCCTGCCGATGCTGCTGCAGATGCCTATCCTCATCGCCATGTTCTGGTTCTTCCCCTCGTGTATCGAGCTGCGAGGCGAGAGTTTCCTCTGGGCCAAGAATCTGGCCGCGCCCGACGTGATATTCACCCTCCCCTTCACCATACCCTGGTACGGCAACCACGTGAGCCTCTTCTGCCTGCTGATGACCGCAACCAACATAATCTACTCGCGCATCAACATGCAGAACCAGCCCACGTCGCAGGGAATGCCCTCGATGAAGTGGATGATGTATCTCATGCCGGTAATGTTCCTCTTTATTTTCAACGACTACGCCTCGGGCCTGAGCTATTACTACTTCCTGTCGCTGCTCATCACCATCGTGCAGACCTACATATTCCGCGCCTGCATCGACGACGAGAAGGTACGCGCCCGTCTGCGCGCCAACGCCGCCAAGCCCAAAAAGAAATCCGGCTTCATGGCACGCCTTGAAGAGGCCCAGCGCCGCCAGCAGGCCATGATGCGCGAGCAGCAGGCCGCCCAGCGCAAAAACAGCAACTCCAAAGGCCGCCGCTAAGGACGAAACGACCACCCAACGACCACATCTACTGATGAAGAATATCGCCGTAATACTTGCAGCAGGGAAAGGGACTCGTCTTGGCGAGTCCACACCCAAGCAGTATATTGAGGTTGCCGGAAAAACGGTGCTCGAACACAGCATCGAGGCGTTCGAACGGCATCCGGCGATAGAGGAAATCTGCGTTGTGGTCGCTCCGGACTGCTGCCAAAAGGTAGAGGCGCTATGCCATGCAAACGGCTATCGCAAAACCCGGAAAATAATAGCCGGAGGGTCGGAACGCTACGAATCGAGCGTTGCGGCTATTCGTGCCTATGGTGCGGGCGATGAATGCAACCTGATATTCCACGACGCGGCGCGGCCTTGTGTCGGCGCAGACGTCATATCGAATGTAGTCGGCGGCCTCGCCGAATTCAGTGCCGCGACGGCGGCTGTAGCCACCACCGATACGATTCTCGAGGCCACAGACAACGGTGTTGTAGCATCGATTCCCTCGCGCGCTCGTCTGCGCAACGTCCAGACTCCGCAGGGGTTCCGTCTCAGTGTCATCCGGCGAGCCTACGAAGCAGGACTCGCCGACCCGGCATTCGTGACCACCGACGATTGCGGCGTTGTGGCCAGATACTGCCCTGACATTCCCATCAGAATAGTGAACGGCGACCACAACAACATCAAACTGACCTACAGCGAAGATCTCCGGACAATCGAACGGCTGCTAAGCCATTAAACACCTACACCACACGGCTCCACAATGCACCTCCGACACAGCATATTGAAACGCGTACTGCCTCTCCTCGACGAGAACAGGCAGCGACGCCTCAAATATGTGTTCGAGCATCATATTCCGCGCCAGAACAGGCGGTACAGGAAAATCGTAAGGCGCATCAGGCAAAAGGGGAAGGTAAATGTGATGTTCATAGCCTCATCGCTGCCTATGTGGCGTTTCGACCAGCTGTACCGGCTTATGAAACGCGACAGCCGTATGAACGTCGGCATCTGCATACGTCCGTTCGCGAAATACAGCGGCGAGGAGTACGAAAAGTGCCGTAACGCGCTCACCGACCATTTCAGATCGAAGCAGTTCGACTTCGAATGTATTGAGGAGCCATCGGCTTTCGACCGCCTGAAGGCGGAATTCAAGCCCGACATTATATTCTACCCCCAGCCATACGACGGATGCTACGACAACTCTATGGAATGGAGGCATAATCTCGACTGCCTGCTTGTCTATGTGCCCTACGGGCTGACGCCCGTCGATACTCCCGAGCTGCTGAACAACGGGCTGGTGAACTACGCCTGGAGGCACTACGTTCAATATCCGGTGTATGCGGAGCTATGCGCCCGCTTCTGCAACAACTTCGGGGAAAACACGAGGGTGGCAGGCGACTTCCGTCGAAGCGAGCTGACCGCTCCGGCACGGCGCGATCCCTGGAAATCCGTTGGCGACGGGCTTCCCCGCAAGCGGATTATCTGGGCTCCGCATTTCCAGATATTCGCCAACGAACTTTTTAACCGGCCGGACGTTCTGTGGGTGGCCGACGAAATGCTCCGTATAGCCCAGAGATATAAAGATACTCTCCAGATAGCGTTCAAGCCCCACCCTTCGCTTTTCACCGAGCTATGCAAGCATCCCGACTGGGGGAGGGAGCGCGCTGCGGAATTCTACCGCCAATGGGACGAGATGGCAAACACCCAGCTGGAAACGGGCGAATATACCGACCTTTTCAAGACCTCGGACGCGATGATTCACAACAGCGGTTCGTTTGCATGCGAATATCTTTACGTTGACAAGCCCGTTCTTTTCACGGCTCGCGACAGGGCAGCGACCATAGCTCCACTCAACCGCCTGGGGAGGGCCTGCATCGATGCCCACTACTTTGCCACAGACCCCGAGGGAGTTGAGACGTTTATAGAGGAGGTGGTGCTGGGGGGCGCCGACACGATGAGCAGCGTGCGCCATCAGACGCTTGCTTCCGAAATTTTCCAGACAGCGGGAAACGCCGACGCCTCGACAGCCGTATACGCCGACCTGCTTGAATCGTTCGGCTGGGAACCCCGCCAACGCCGTCAACCCGACGCCATAAAAACCGAACGGACCACAGACAAACCTCATCAACCATAACCAAAAGCCATGACAATAGGGTATACAGCCGGAGTTTTCGACCTTTTTCATATAGGGCATCTCAATCTGCTGAAAAACGCGAAGGGGATGTGCGACAAGCTGATTGTCGGCGTCACGACCGATGATCTTGTAACCTACAAGGGGAAGCACGCCATGATTCCCTATGAGGACCGCGCGGAGATTGTAAGAAACATCCGGTTTGTCGATGCCGTGGTGCCCCAAAGCGATATGGACAAGCTCTCGATGTGTAAAAAGCTGGGGGCCTCGCTGCTATTTGTGGGCGACGATTGGTATGGCACCGCAAAATGGGAGGCCTACGAGAAGGAATTCCAGGCCGAAGGGATAAAGATTGTATATTTCCCGTATACCAAAGGTGTTTCGTCGACGCTGATAAACAAGGCTCTGGGGCAGGTTCGCGACAACCCCCATACAGCTATCAATAAAGAACACCTAAACACGACCGACAATGGAGAATAAGAATTTCTGTCTCAGCTCATATATGGCTTTCCGCTACATCTGGAAAGATGGGGTGGACTTCTACAAAGGATTCCGTCACCGCAACTTCGAACCGGTTGGTAAAGCCGACCAGATTCCGGTCAGGACATCGGACGACATCGACCGCGAGATAGCCAAGCAGTTCGAGCAGCTGTATGCGCGGTATGAAAACATCGGCATCCTTCTCTCCGGAGGGATGGATTCGGCCAATCTGGCGGCATATCTCAAGCCGGGGAGCCATGCCTATACGTTTACATCGGCAACGGGAGTATTCGACGACGACGTGAAGCGAGCACGCTACTACTGCGAGAAGTTCGGCCTCATCCACCATCTTATCGAGATAACATTCGACGACTACAAGAAGTATACCCCCATAGTGATGGCGGCCAAGAATGCGCCCGTACATTCCATCGAGCCTCAAATCTACAAGGCAGCCATCCAAGCGAAAAAAGATGGCGTTGAGATGGTGATAGTAGGCGAAAGCGCTGACCTGATTTTCGGTGGGATGGATAAGCTCATCAGCCCGAAGTGGGACTACGAGGGGTTTGCGAAGCGCTACACCTTTCTGGAGCCGGAGCTGGTGCTGAAAGAGCCGGTGTCGCAATATGAGCTTTTTGAAAAATACCGTAGGGGCAATACCGGGATAGACTATATGCGGTTTATGGACGAGGTTTTCTCCGTGGAGTCGTCGGGTTCATACTGGAACGCCTTCTCAGTGGCACAACTCCCCTACTACGACCCCTATGCGCGGCTCACGATGGCCGAGCCGCTGGATATGGAGCGCGTGCGCAGCGGCGAGCCGAAATATCTGGTGCGCGGCCTCTATGCCATGAAGTACCCCGAGCTTGAAATCCCTTTCAAGATACCGATGCCCCGCCCTGTCGATAAGATCTTTGAGAAATGGGAAGGTCCGCGGCGCCCAGAATTTCGTCAGGACATACCCATGGACAAATTGACCGGCAATCAGAAATGGCAGCTATGGTGCGCCGAACTCTTTCTCAACCTTTTCGACTGAATACAGCCCTCAGGAAATCCTTATCACCTTCCGGCCTTATAACTGCACCAAAATCCACGTTCTATGCCAAAGATAAACGTCATAATACCCGTCTACAATTCCGCCGAAACTCTGGCGGAGTCGTTGGGGTCGGTGCTCGCGCAGAAAGGAGCCGATTTTGAAATCATCGCCGTAAACGACGGAAGCACAGACAATTCGCTCAACCTTCTCAACGAAAAATACGGACACGACAGCCGGGTGAAAATCATATCGCAAGCCAATGGAGGCCCTTCTGCGGCCCGCATAGCCGGCGTCAGGGCTTCGGAAAGCGAATGGCTGTACTTCCATGATTCCGACGACATAATGTTGCCAGGAGCACTTGCCGGAATGCTTGCTGTCGCCGAGGCTGATACCGACATAGATATGGTCGAACCAGAATTCACCATCCGGTACACCGACGGTGTGGAAACCGCCTCTCGCCCCGCCCATTCTACGACGAGCGGCGTAGGACAACTGGGGGCGATACTCAGTGACCGCGGCCACTGGACGCTCTCGGTGCTTCTGCGCAGAAATCTTGTTAAAGACATGACATACACCTCCGAAGGGATGCTCCTCGGAGAGGATGCCATATGGAAAACACAGATACTCCTCGCAGCGCGGAAAGTGGCATCTTACCCGCACCCCGCCTTCGTCTATACCCAGAGAGTGCCAAGTACAGTTTCCGAAACGCCCGACGACAGGAAATTCCAAAGTTACCTCAACCACATCAGGCTGATTGACAAATATATAATGGCCTCACCATATGCCGATGTCCTGGCCGAACCGATGGCATTCTACCACAAGGTGACTACCTTCCAGCGCCTTGAATGGCGGAGGGCGGAGGGACTGGCAGAAGACCTTCGGCAGGAACGCGAAGACACAAAGAGATTTCCGCTACTTGCGCACTCGCTCAACCGCCACCAGCGAAAAATCCTCCGGTACTTTGCCTTGGGTCGCCTCATAGGAACCGCACTTCTCAACCGCCGTCTGAACAGACATCATTAAGTCCGGTAAGTCCGGCCTCTATCTCAAAATATCCAACCGCCGCCGTCATGCAGACCAACCACGAGCAACAACATACATCCCCCCGAGAGGCGTACGATATAGTGCGCCGTAGTTTCCACGACCCGTCGGTGCCGTCTGCCGTAACGTCAGCCCTGCTCGATGAGTTCCGCAATGAATATCCCGACGGCTGTCTCTGGCTGAAACTGAAGGCAAAACATCTGCTCTACCGCAGTCTTCATCCCGGAAGATTCAAAAAAGCTCCGGAACCCACTGTAAACGGTGACATTCTGTCGACCCACTCCCCGGGCAATCCGAAGGATGTACTTCTCGTATCGCATGAGATGTCTCTTACGGGCGCTCCGCGCGCGCTACTCACCCTTGCTGTCGAACTGAAGGCCATCGGTTATAACCCCGTGATATTCGCCCTGAAAAACGGGCCGCTGACCGACGAAGCCCAAAAGGCAGGGATAACGGTTGTAGCCGACCGTCAGACATGGTTGAGCGGATTAGCCTTCAACCGCCGCGACAAGCGGATGGAAGCTTTTTTCAACTCCTTCGGGACGATACTGGTCAATACACTCGACGCCGTAAAGCAATGCCGGTGGCTTCACCTTTCCGGAAGTCGCCTGATTGCATGGATTCACGAAGCCGAACGGACCTACGAAATCCTCGGAATCGACAATCTTGACTCCTTTCTGAAGCCCTACAACGAGATATACGTAGTAGGCGAATGGGCAAGAAACCACGCAGCCAAAAGAATGCAACACCCGGAAAGACTCTGCACGCTGCTTTACGGTATAGACGCAACCGAATTCCGGGCCGACGCCCCTACGTCCGATGCCGGAAAGCTTCATATTCTTATGGCCGGAGCCATCGACAAGCGCAAGGGGCATCATATACTCCTTAAGGCACTTCAACTGCTCGACAGCTCCATAAAAGGTCAGATAAAAATCCACATTGTCGGTCCTGTAATCAATAATTCCCTGGCCGGAGAGCTGAAAAAACAAGGTAACGTTATTGAGTTCCACGGAGCGCTCCCCCACGACCGGTTGATGCAGATGCTGGGCGGTTCCGACGCGCTTCTTTGTCCGTCGCTCGACGACCCTATGCCCATTGTATGCACCGAGGCATTCCAACTATGCAAGCCCGTGATTGTCTCAGACCATACCGGTACGGCGGCTTACATACGCAACTGCGAGAACGGCTTCCTTGTAAAGGGCGGCGATGCACAGTCGCTTGCAGATGGAATCAAGGAACTTCTCGACAGCCGTATGCGTCTACCTGAAATCGGAAAACGCTCGCATTCAATTTATAGAGAATATTTCAGCCCGGAAGTTTTCCGCAAAAACATCGTAAGGATATTCCCATCAATATCATGACCAGTATCACGACCTCTCCAAAAGTCTCCGTAATCATTCCGGCCTACAATCAGGCGCAATATCTGCCCGACGCTCTCGATTCGGTACTGGCCCAGACATATACGAACTGGGAGACCATTATTGTAGACGACGGCTCGCCCGACAATGTGGCCGAAATCGCAGCACGTTACAGCGGGTGCGATTCGCGCATAAAATTCCTCCACACCGACAACTACGGACTATCGGCCGCCCGGAATACGGGAGCCGCCCATTCCGACGGAGAATACCTCGTGTTTCTCGACGGCGACGACAAAATCGCCCCGGAATATATTGAGAATTGTGTAAAAGCGCTGCAATCCGACAGCTACATAAAGGTCGCGGCACCGCAGATGCAATGTTTCGGCATACATCAGCAAATATGGCCTGTGGTATATGAGGATTATGCGCAACTCCTGATAAACAACCCTCTATATGCCACTGCAGCAATGCGCCGTGCGGACTTCGACGCCATAGGCGGTTACGATGAGCGGATGCGAAAAGGATTCGAGGACTGGGAACTCTGGATACGTCTTCTTGCTGGCAAGGGCCCCGATGCAGTCTGGACCGGACCCGATATACTCTTTTTCTACCGTCAGAAACAACAGTCGATGATTGTCGACTCAATGCGCGGCGCAACGCTGGCCGACAACCGCGCGTATATCTTCAACAAACATCGCGAGAAATATGATGCTGAATTCGGCGACATCGTCATTCCGGACCTTCTGGCGGCCGCCGATTATCCGATGGTGGCACCGCTGCTTAAGCGCGGCGAACAACCCATACCACTGAAAGAGATCGTTTGTCAGGCCAAACGCATCTCCAGATCGCCTCAACTCTCGCCCGACGCCAAAATGCATCTCCTTTCGTTATATTCCGGACTTTGCATGAGCCGCAAGCCCTGCAAAGCCGACCGTCTGAACGCCAAGCACCTGCTGCGCTTTTACCTCCTGAAAAAGAGTCCTGAGGCGTTCGTCCGCCTCAACAACTTATTCCACTGCTAAGCAATTCCCTACAGACCAAGTTTTTTGCAGACGACTCCAGTGACTTTGGTGAACCCCGCTGCAAGCACCAGCGTCGCTGCAACCACCGCAACATAAAATACCGCCCAATGGGCCGTCAGGCCAAACTCATAGAACAGAGCCATCGGGATACGCTGGAGTATATATATTCCGAAGCAGTTGATTCCCAGCCAACGGAGTGCGCGGTTGTTAAGTTTCACCTTCATCGTTACCAGAACAAGTATCAGCGCGAACACCACACATGTAAGAACCATCGTAAGGTATCCACGGCTGCCATACATCAAGCTGAACGCCACAATCAGTACTCCAAGCGACGGCCAGTAGTAATCACTGAATGCACGTTCGATTTTCTCCTTAAATTCGGAGTATACGAGTCCCGCAGGGAAAGCGAGAACCGTATCATACCAATAGCTCTCCTTCTTTGTGGCGGCAACAAAGACAATAAATGCGCCACACAACGCGAATACTACAATATAGAATACCCATGACGACAGGTTCCACCTGCTGCGCGCTGCAAGGGCAAGATAAACCAGAAGATACAGCGCGATTATGTCGAATACGAACCAGTTGGAATTGTCGAGTGATTCCCATCCTACGAAAGCGAGGATATATTCGGGAATCGAGAAAGTCCTGCCAACCAGCAGTCCGAGCGCAATATACAGGATTACGGCGAAATCGAAAATCACGAGAGTCTTCAGAATCCTGTGTTTAGCAAATCCACTCAGATATCCGGGTTTCTTACGGTATGACTCCATTATGCCGTAGCCGGAATAGAAGAGGAACATCACGACCATAAGCTGCCCGATGGCCTGGATGGCCTTATAGAACATTATATCCAGCGGCGACGTAAGGTTTCCCAGTGAAGGCAGATACCCTCTTCCATGTGAGTATATGATGATAATGGCGAAAATTCCCTTGATTGAATCAGTCACCGGCTTGGAGATATAATCTTCATGATGACTTGAGAATTTCACACCATATAGTGCTACGCAAGCAAGCAGTACAAACAGTAGAACCATATCTTAACCTCGTCAGAAGTATTTACGGATTAGCCCTTTTGTGGTGGAATCAGAGATTAAGAGCCCGGAGCAGACGCGGAGGCCTGTCCGGGCGCTTTTAAGTATTCGCTTGGTTTCTGTCCCGGTGGGATTATTCGGCGTTGGCCAGGGGCGACGGGGTAGAGTAGACGCGGGCTGCAAGCTCCTTGTCGAACATGTAGAGGCCGTAGCCGTTGTCGCCGATTTTCTTGAGGGCGTCAATGTAGCCGCGGGCGTTGCTTTCTTCCTCCACCTGCTCATCGATAAACCATTTGAGCATGTTCTGGGTGGCGTAGTCCTTCTCCTCGACTGCAACAGCGTAGAGGTCGTTGATCAGGGCGGTTACTTTCTTCTCGTGGGCGAGTGTAGCCTCGAAGGCTGCCAGGGGGGAAGCCCATTCGGTGTCGACTGCGGCGATGGGGGCGAGGAGAACCTTGCCGTCGCGCGAGTTAACGTAGTTCATGAAGATGGTGGCGTGGTCCTGTTCTTCCTTGAACTGGATCGCAAACCAGTTGGCGATTCCGTCGTAGCCTTCGCTGGCGAAGTGCATCGACATGGAGAGATAGAGGTAGGCCGACCAGAATTCGGCGTTAATCTGGGCGTTTATTGCGTCCTGTACTTTGTTGTTCAGCATAACAGATTAGAATAAGTAACTGTTAACGATTATAATGTGTTTCTTTCAAACGTTTTTTTCCGATACTGCCGTGGGGCTCTCAGAAGGCGTAGCCGATTTTGGCCATTACATCGACGCCTTTGAAGTCCTTGATCAGCACGTAGTCGGCCTGAAGGCCGAGGCGCAGCCGGCTGCCGAGGCGGAAGCCGATGCCGGCGCCCACGTTGAAGCCGAAGCGGCTTACGCGGGTGGATACGTCGGAATTGTCGACTTCGCTGCGCGCCGTCCATCCGGCGAAGCATAATCCGGCGAGAGGATAAAGCTCAACCGTTTCGGCCACCGCAAAGGGGATATGGGCGTTGAGATTGATGGTGAGGGCGTCGAGCCCGTTGTGACGGAACACGTAGTCGACGCTCGGGGCGAGCCTGAAGCGGGTGCCGAAGCGATAGGTGAATTCCACCCCGGCCAGGGCCGAGTGGTTGTAGTCGGCATAGCCGGTCTCGAGGCTGAGGGTTTTCTCGCCACACACCCGTTCGGCAGCAGCCGGAAGGGCTACAATGGCCATGAGAACAGCCATAACGATATGTCGCAGTGATTTCATCTTGGTTGGCATCGGCAAACAAAGTTAGCGAATACTTACCATATAGCAAATTTTTTTAATTAACTTCGCAATGTGAAAATGCTCTACCGCATTGTCCGGCTTATAGCGGTGGCCCTGCTTGCACTCGCGGTGGTGGTCCCCGCTGTGACCTACGTGGCCCTTTCGGTCACGCCGGTGCAGCGCCGCATTGCCCGCATTGCCGAGCGAGAGCTATCCAAAGCGCTGAACGCCAAGGTGGAAATCGGATCACTTGGAATTGTGCCTTTCAATCGCGCCGTGCTGCGCGAGGTAGTAATCACCGACCGGACCGGCGCCGACACCATTCTCACCGCGCGGCGTCTCGGCGCGGGCATCCGAATCGGGAGTCTCCTCTCCGACGACCCTCTCACAATCACCCATGTGGAGCTCATCGGCATGGACGCCCGCATTCACCGCGCGTCGCCCGGCGCGCCGCTCAACATCCAGCCCATAATCGACGCGCTCAGTCCGAAGAACCACTCCAGGCCCCCTACGGCATTCGACTTCAAAATCAACACGATAATGATTCGCTCGTCGCGGCTGAGCTACGACGTGCTTTCGGAGGCCACCACGGAAGCCTTCGGCCCCTCGCACATAGCGATTTCCAATCTACGCGCCGACATCAACGCACCGCGGCTGCGCCGCGGCGACTTCGCTTTTTTCATAAAGCGCATGGGCTTCACCGGTCCTTCCGGGTTCCGGCTGGAGTCGCTTACGGCCAATGCAACGCTCGCCGATTCGATAATTTCGGTGGACAATCTCGCCCTGACGCTTCCCCGCTCATCGCTGCGCATCGACGACATCACGCTCCCCACCGACCGCCTCGCCGACGTGCTCCCGGCCCTGCGCAGACATACGGTGAGACTCAACGTTGCACCCGGGAGCTACATATCACCGGCCGACTTCGCCGCTTTCATCCCCGCCCTGGGCAGCCTGCCCGATCGCATCGACATCAACAGGCTGAGCATCGATGGTAATCTGAAGGGAGCGGACATCGACATCGACCTTGCCGACTCGCACACAACGAGGCTGCGCATCGAGGGGAGCGGCCGCCATCCGGCCGATCCAGACCGCGCCACAGCCAACATCCATAATTTCGAACTGCATACCACCGGGTCTGAGGCTGCCCGCATAGCGGGTTGTTTCACCTCTCTCTCGCCGAAGCTAAAGGCCATGGCCACGCGCATGGGCGCCATCGACATGGCTGCGACCGCCAACCTCATAGCCCGCGATTTCGACGTGACGCTCTCCACCACCTGCGCCCAGGGGCAGACCGAACTTTTCGCCGAGGGCGCCTTCCGGTCCATCCACAGCTTCTCGGTAGAGGGCGAACTGGCCTCCATCGGAGCCTTCCGTGTGGGGCAGCTTCTCGACAATCCCGAGCTGGGGGATGCCGACGGATCGATTGCACTCACCTACGCTGCCGACGGCCGCAACCGCCGGGGACACGCCGAACTCAACATCGACCGCTTCGATTTCCGCCATATCGCCTACCGCGAGATTCTCGCCGACGCGACCCTCGACGGCGACATGCTCACTTTCTCGGCCGAGACCGACGGCGACGCCCTCAGTTTCAACCTCGCGGGAGCGTGGTCGCTTGCCCGCGACTTCAGGGCCGTGCGTCTGGACGGCTCGGTCGGCCGGTTCGTTCCCAACCAGCTCAACCTTACCGAGAAATATCCGGGCGTGGAGCTGGCCGCCGACTTCAACATGGACCTCGAAGGCCCGCAGCTCCACAATATGCTGGGACACATCGACATACGCAACTTCTCCATCCGCCGCTCCCCCTCGGAGGTCTTCACCCTCGACCATCTCGGCCTGAAATCAGACCAGGGGCAGCTCCGCCTTGAAAGCGACTTCATCAACGGCACAATCCAGGGAAGCTACGATTTCCGCCACATAGGCCGCGCTGCCAGTGCGATAGCCTCGCGCATACTCCCCTCGGTGGTCGCGACACCCTCCCGGCAGCTTGCGGGCACCGACACACCCAACGATTTCACATTCCGTTTCCGCGTCGGCGAGACCGAGCGCGCCGCCGAATTCTTCCGTCTCCCCGTCAGCGTGATCTATCCTGTGGAGATTACCGGAGAGATGAATGAATCGACCTCCGACATGGCTCTGGCCATCGACGCGCCCTATCTCCGCCAGGGCAACAAACTGATAGAGAACACGCGCGTGTCGGCGCTGCTGAGCGGAGCCGACGCCAACGGCAGTTTCGACTTCACCACCACTGCGCCCACACAGAACGGCCCCCTGCATCTGGCCCTCTCGGCCAATGCCGAGCGCGACCGCCTTAACACCGACGTAGCCTGGAAGATAGCCCGCGAGGAAGCCTACAACGGCCACCTGTCGGCACTCACCAACTTCTGGCGTGAGGAGGCCCCCGACTCGCCGCTCCATACGGAAATCAACATACTCCCAGGCAGCCTTACGTTCAACGACTCCACATGGCGTGTGGCTCCGGCCAAAGTATCGTTGCGCGGACCGAAGGACATCGCGGTCGACGGCATCAACGTGCACCGAGCCAACCAGTTCGTGCGCATCAACGGCACCGTCGGCAACGACGCCGCGTCGCTGCTGACGCTCGATCTGCGCAACTTCAACCTCGACTATCTTTTCGAGAGCCTCGGCATCGACAAGGTAAAACTCGGAGGCGACGCCACCGGCACATTCTACGCCTCGCGCCTGTTCACTCCCGAACCGATACTGGAGACACCCGGTCTGTGCGTGAACGGAATCAGCTACAACAAGGTGGTGCTCGGCAACGCCCTGGTGCGCAGCCACTGGGAGCGCGAGTCGCGCGCCATTACCCTCAACGCCATAATCGACCAGCCGGACCGCCGCAAGGCCTTCGTCGACGGCGCCATCTTCCCGCTCAACGACTCGCTCGACATCCGATTCAAGGTAGACCACACCGACGTGGCTTTCATGCAGCCGTACATGGAAGCGTTCGCCAGCGACATCAGCGGCCACGCCTCGGGCGAGTGCCGTCTGTGGGGTAACTTCAAGTACATCGACCTGGAGGGCGACGTATTCGCCGACGACCTCCGTCTGAAAATCAACTTCACCAATACATATTACACGGCCACCGACTCGGTTCACTTCCGTCCGGGCCTGATTGACCTCAACGGAATCACAATCCGCGACGCCGAAGGCCACACGGCCGACCTCAACGGCTGGGTACGCCATAAATTCTTCAAGGAGCCCTGGTTCGAATTTTCCATTTCCAACGCCCGCAACTTCCTGGCCTACAACGAGACGGCCAAGGACAATCCCATCTGGTACGGTAAAATCTACGGCGACGGAGGGGCGGCCGTAAAGGGCGCTCCCGGCCGCATCGACATAAACGTCGACATGGCCACGGCGCCGAAATCCACCTTCACCTTCGTGCTCTCCGACCAGGAAGTGGCCGACGAATACTCTTTCCTCACCTTCCGCGACAAAAAGTCGCTCTCGGCCGAGCTGACCGACACCGTGAAGCTCGAGCGCGACACGTCGATGGACCTCGTGGAGCGCCTGCGCGCAATGGTCCGCGACCACGCCCCCGACCTACCCAGCGACTACAACATCTCGCTACAGATGCGCGTAACGCCACAGGCGACCCTCGTGCTGGTGATGGACCCCGTGGGGGGCGACCGTATCCGCGCCTGGGGCAATGGCCACCTGCGTCTCGACTACGGGTCGGCCAACAACGACTTGCGCATGTACGGCACCTACACCCTCGACCGCGGCTACTATAATTTCACCCTCCAGGACGTGATAATCAAGGACTTCACCATCAAGCCCGGCTCGGAAATAGTGTTCAACGGCGACCCCTACGCCGCCCAGCTCAACATCCAGGCCGTCTACGCCCTCAACGCCAATCTATCCGACCTCGACGAATCTTTCCTGCAGGACCAGGATCTGAACCGTACGAACGTGCCCGTGCACGCACTCATGAAGGTGACGGGCGACATCCGTCAGCCTGAAATCGCCTTCGACCTCGAGTTTCCCACCCTCACCTCCGACGTATACCGCAAGGTGCGCTCCATTGTATCGACCGACGACATGATGAACCGCCAGATAATATATCTGCTTGCTCTCAACCGCTTCTATACGCCCGAATACATGACCTCGACCACCAAGGGCAACGAGCTGGTGTCGGTGGCATCGTCGACAATCTCCTCGCAGCTCAGCAACCTGCTCGGCCAGATTTCCGACAACTGGAACATCGCTCCTACATTCCGCAGCGACCGCGGCGACTTCAGCGACGTGGAGGTCGATGTGGCGCTGTCCTCGCGCCTGCTCAACAATCGTCTGCTCTTCAACGGCAACTTTGGATACCGCGACAACTCGCTCAACAGCAATCAGTTTATAGGCGACTTCGATCTCGAATACCTCCTCGACCGCGAAGGCCGCTGGCGTCTGAAGGCCTACAACCGCTACAACGACCAGAACTATTACCTCCGCACCGCCAAGACCACCCAGGGCGTGGGCGTAGTGCTCAAGCGCGACTTCGACTCCTTCTCCTCATTCTTCAACTTCTTCCGCCGCAAAAAGAAATCCGCCGCCCCTGCCGACTCCACCGCCACCCCCAACCCCTCCCGACAATTCTAAAAATCTGAATTGTAGATACATATATTCCTGTTTACATTCTTTAACAAAATGGGAGGGTAATTTGAACTTTTTTTCATTAATTTTGCGTGAAACAAAAAATTATGCATTTATTATGCTTTCGCTTTTAGCTTAGTGCTAACGAAATATCGACCATATGCAGTCCGTAATTTTATGAAATACCGTCTGCATCTCCACCCGGCAGCCCCGGAGTGCTCTCTGTTGGCTTTGTAGACTACTTTTTTCATTAACCATCCACTCCCGGATTTAAAAATTCACATCCATAATCTTCAACCCCGAATCTAAATAAAAACCATAAAGCACTTTTTCGTATGAAAAAAATCATGATGATGCTGGCATTCGTGCTCGTTTGCATGGTTGCCGGAGCAAAGGACCCCGAAGTTGTCGACGTATCCATCACCGGCGAAGGTGTGGGCAACGGCGGCCGACCCACCATCACCGCCACCTGCTCGGCCAAGAAAGCCAACAAGGTGACCGACGACGACATCCGCCGCTGCGCCGTGCGCGGCGTGCTCTTCAAAGGATGGACCGACAAATCCAACACTTCGGCCTACGATGCCTCCTCCAACCATCCGCCAATCGCCGGCAGTGCCGACCGTGAGACCATGAACGCCGACTATTTCGCCGACTTCTTCGGCAGCGGCGAGGCCATCAAATACGTCGACATTCTTCCCGACACCCGGAAAGTATCGAAAAACGGCAAAGTATACTATGTAAGCCAGATGGTATCGGTCAATGTGAGCGAGCTCCGCAAGAAACTTGAGCGCGACGGCATAACCAAATCGCTGAAAACAGGCTGGTAATACGTCCGTAACCGCTACCGCAACCGGAACCACACCTAAAAACCCTCCCGACTATGAAAAAATTTCTGACCATAGCCATAGCAGCCATAATGGCTCTTGGAGCATCGGCCCAGGAAAACCAGATAAAGCGCATCCCATCGAAAGGCTACGACCCCAACCAGCAGAACTACACCACCTTCGAGCGCGGCGTATGGTTTGCAGCCGAAGCTCTCGGCGGTTACTCATGCCATTTCCACGGCCACAACATGGGTCTGGCCGAAGTCGACTTCACCGTAGGTTACCGCTTCAGCCAGTATCTTAAGGTCGGCGTAGGCACCGGCGCCCGCTACTACATCGACCAGGGATGCCTGCGCTCCAGCGATGTGAAATGGGGCATGCCCATCTTCGCCACCGTGCGCGGCAACTTCATGCCGAGCCTCTACCGCACCACCGTGCCCTACTGGGGCATCGAAGCCGGCGCATCGATAGGCGACGGCGTATTCTTCCGACCCACCATCGGCGTACGCATCGGCGAACCCCGCCAGGCTTTTACCCTCGGCCTGAGCTACATGGGGCAGCGCATCTCCGCTCCCGACTTCCATATCGAGCAGACCACGGGCAATGTAGTCGACCTCAAGAAAGGCAAGTACACCAGTTTCGTATGCCTGCGTCTGGGCTATGAATTCTAAAATCAAAACGACAACAGCATGAAAAAGTCAACCGCTTTATCGCTTGCAGTGGCCGCAGTGGCCATTGTGGCAGCCGGTCTGAGCAGCTGCTCCAAGCATACCACCCAGATAGCCTCGTCGGCAGCTTATGCCAACTTCGAGACACGCTGCCTCGGCACCGAGCAGGACGGCTCGCAGACCCTTCGCGCATGGGGCAAGGGCGTCAGCAAGGCCGACGCCATCGAGCAGGCAAAGAAAAACGCCGTGGCCGATGTGCTCTTCAAGGGCATCAAGGACAACGGTCCCTGCAATACCACCCCGCTCGTGCTCGAGGTCAACGCACGCGAGCGCTATGCCGAGTACTTCAACCCCTTCTTCTCCGACGGCGGCGAATATAAGAAATTCGTGCGCGAGGAGACCGGCAACCAAGCCTCACGCCTCGAAGCCAAAGGCACATCGATCAACAACTGGGGCGTGATTGTCACCGTAGACCGCGAGGGTCTCCGCCGCCAGCTCGAAAAAGACGGCGTGCTCAAACCCGGCACCCGCAACTGACGCCCGATTTCTCCACAAATCCCATTAGATCAGACACCAATCTCTTATTTCTCACATTCAAAAGCAATGAATCTTCTTAAAACCCTTCTTGGCGCAGCCGTCGTAGTATCCGCTCAGATGGCGCTGGCCGCTCCTCCATCGATCATGGTGCTCCCCGAAAAAAACTGGTGCATCGAACACGGCTATACTAAAACCGTAAAAGACAAGGTATATCCCGACTATGAAAAGGCCATCGGCGACAAGGAGTTCCGCTCGGTCAACACCGCTTTCCAGCAGCTTTTCGCCGAGCGCGGCTTTCCCATGGTCGACGCCACAGCCCAGAGCGAGGAAGACGATATGGACGATGCTATGGACGAAGCTTTTGAAGGTGCCGAATCCGGTGCGAGCGCAGGGACAAACGCTTTCGATGAACTCGTGAACCGCGCCAAACCCGACATCACTGTGGAAGTGGAATGGTCCGGCAACAACGCCGGCTCACTCTACTCGGCCGACTTCAACATCAAGGCTATCGACACCTATTCCTCGAAAGCTGTAAGCGCAATCGCCGCCCAGACCGGCGAAGTTCGCCGCACGGTGCCTCTCACCGTAGCTCTCAAGCAAGCTGTAAAGAATAACTTCGACTCCTTCTGCGCACTCCTCCAGCAGCACTTCGACGACCTCCAGGCCAATGGCCGTGAAATCCGTCTTGACGTCCGCATTCTCGACAACGGCGCCGGCACTACAATGAACACCGAATTCGGCGGTCAGGAACTCAGCCAGATTATCTACGAATGGGTGAGCGACAATACGGTCAACCACCAGTTCAACCAGCGCAGCTCCGGACGTACACGCCTGCGTTTCAACCAGGTGCGCATCCCCATGAAAGATACCAACGGACACCCCATGGACGCGAAGGCATGGGCCCGTGGCCTTCAGCAGAAACTTGCCGGCCTCGGACTCCCGGCTGAAAACTCATCTCCGGCCCTGGGCCTCGGGCGCCTCTACATCGGCGAAAAATAATCCGCTGCTCAGCGTTTCAAACGTTTCACCCTAAAAGTCATTCCCTATGAAACTATCGCTTAAGCATATAGCTCTCGCAGCCGTGCTCGCGGCCACCGGGCTGCAGGCCGGAGCCGCCGAGTGCGAAATCGGCATGGGCATCGCCCCCATCTCCGAAGGCGACAAAGTGCCCGCTTCCGTGGCCCGCAAACTTGAAGCAAAACTCAAGATGGTGCTCTCTCACGCAGGGGTTGCCGCCGGCGACTACGACTGCCAGTTCTTCCTCGCAGGTCGTTTCGACACAGCCTACGCAGAAGCAGCTCCCGGCCTCAGCGGCCGCGTTCTTATGAAGACCGACCTCCAGCTCGCCATCTGCGACGGCTCCAACCAGAAAGTCTTCGCCACAGCCACATTCCCGCTCAAAGGTGTTGGCGGCTCGGAGGAGCAGGCCCTCACCAAGGCGCTTTCCAGCCTGAACGCCAAGAATCCCGAATTCATCAACTTCGTGGAAAAAGGAAAGGCCAAAATCATCGACTACTTCAACAACAACTATCCCACTTACCTCACCAAGGCCAAGACTGCCCTGAAGGCCCGCAACTACGACGAAGCACTCTACTGGGCCACCGCCGTGCCCGAATGCTGCACAGGCTACAACCAGGCAGCCCAGCTCGCCAACAGCATCTATACCGACAAGGTCAACTACGACGGGGCCATGCTTCTTGCCCAGGCCGAAGGCGAATGGGCGGCCAATCCCACCGACGCCGGCGCGGCAGCCGCCTACAGCTACCTGGCACAGATCGATCCCTCGGCCGCCTGCTACGCCCAGGCAAAAGCCCTCGGCCAGAAGATGGGTTCGGTAGTGAAGCAGAACTACGATTTCGAGACCAAGGAAAAATACCGCAATCAGGTCGCTCTCGAGAAGCAGCGCATCGACGCCGCCAAGCAGGTTGCCGTGGCATGGGCCCAGAATCAGCCCAAAACCGTGGTACGCAACAACTGGATCGTCTGGTAAACACGACATTATCACACTTATCTCATACACACAACTCCAATGAAAATCAACAAACTGATTGTTGCAGGCGCAGCCGCAGCAATGATGGCGGTGCCCGCGACCATGAGGGGCGACGACCCCAAATTCATGCGTAGCTCCATCTACACCATTCTGGTGAACTCCGACGAGCAGAACACGCGTCTCGACCAGGAAGCCCAGGAGACCGACGCAGAAGGCTATGCCGCTACCCTGCAGGAATCCGGCCTTTCAAGCCTGGGCGGAATTCCCAAATCGGTGTTCCCCACTCTCGCTATCCCCGAGCAGTTCAACGACCACAACCTCGAATGGCGCGTGCTCGACTTCGACCAGGTAACGGCCGGCATGACCGACGATGAGGCAAAGGCCGCACGCCCCAAAGGCAAAGGCGGAAGCGCAACCGGCAAAGCTCTTCTGGGCGCAGCCGTAGGCGGTCTGACCGGTGCCAACACCTCGACTATGATCCGCTACGAGAAAGTCGACGACTATATTTTCGCGGCCGTTGAAAAATTTCTCGGCGAGCATAAGATCGCCGACAACATGGTTGCCAAATGGTACAACTACAACCCCGAAGGCACCCCGAAATTCAACCCCGGCCTGATTATGGAGCGCGGTCTTGAAAACGCATCCGCTATAGATCTGGCCCAGGCCAATGTAAACGACGACGCCAAGGCAATGCTTTCCGCCCAGGGTTTCGAACTCATCAACAATACCTTCGTGGTTGCCATCAACCTCCGTTTCCGCAACAACAAGGCTCTGGCCAAGGAAATTTCCGAGATGGTAGGCGGAGCGGCCTCCGCTGCCGGCTCCAACTTCGGCGCACTCGGCGGCCTTGCCACTCTCGGCGCGAAGAAAGCTGCCGAAGCCGCAACCAACGCCCTGATGAAGGACATGTATTCCGTAACAGCCATCACCAACCTCTATAAGCTCGACTGGAACGACGACATCGACATGGCCCTCTCCGACAAGGTTCTCTACAATGAGAACGCCACTCTTCAGGACCTCCTCGACGCCGGCCTCTGCCACCTCACCTATGTAGGCCAGACCAAGGCCCGTTCCGGCGTGAAGAAAGACAAGACCAAGACTCTCGACCAGCTCGCTTCGTCGGCCACGGCACGCGCTATCGACAAGGCCCTTGCAAAACTCCAGGTCGAGAACGAGGTATTCCGTACGGTAGTTCCCATCTCGAGCTGCTCCGACGGCTTCATCTATGCCAAAATCGGCTCGAAAGAAGGTCTGACTCCCGGCGACGAATATGAAATCCTCGAACAGCAGCAGGACCCCAAGACCCAGAAGATTTCCTACAAGAAAGTAGGTTCCGCAAAGGTTGAGAAAGGCGGTGTATGGTTCAACACCACCGGCGCCGACGAGCTCATCGCCAACGCCGAAGAAAAAGAGGCTGAGGAAATGAAGGCCGCCCAGGACCTCAACTACAGCAAACTGAAATGCGGCAAGAAGAACGACTTCTCCGGCTACTATCTCCGTCTCGCCAAGAAAAAAGGCAAAATCGAGGATTAAAAGCCTGAGGCGTCGGTCGGACTCCGCTCCCACCTCCGCTTGAAACTAATCTTCATAAACACACATCAATCACGGCGACGCGCCATGCCCCATCCGGGGCGGCGCGCCGCTTTTTTATTCGACCCATCTGCACACCGATAACTTTTAGTGATCCATTCCCCTACCGATGGCTCTTAGAGACGTCAGAGTATCTAAGGTCGTCAGGCTGTGTGTCAAAAATCCATAATTTGACACATCGTCCTATTTTTTACCCGAATGGTGAGGGCGCTGTCAGCCATCGACCTTTGGTCGCTTTGCCATGCAAAGAATGGTCCAGATGGTAGGAGCTTGAGGGTGAGGGCAAAGGGGGTTGACTAAGGTCAATGACCGAACCCAAACCCCTCAGGCGACGCCCCAGATGGGCTATTATGACACGCCCTCATTTCCTTTAAGATTTAAGAATCAACCGCTTAAAGGCTGATTACACCGCGCCGTATCGGATGTTACAGCCGTTTTTTTACATTTTATCACTTGATTTTTACGCTTTGTTTTAGCAAGTAGCCGTTTTCACGACTACTTTTGTTTCCGGCTCGGCGAAACAATCGCCGTTTCCGCCGAATCATACAATCTCCACTCTATATTTTCAAAATCCCACGCCTTTATACACCCGGAAAAGCCGTAGATTTCTATACTTAACCAATTCTCAGCCTTGAATCCATATACTTAACCAATTCATTATCTTAACCAATTAATTATACATTTATGAAAACAAGACACTTTTTAGGCGCGATAGCTCTTGCTCTTGCTTCATTCACACTTGCATCGTGCTCGGGCAGCAACGCTTCAGAGTCCGACCTCTTCGGCGCCATTCCCGGCGAGATGACGCAGTTCCAGAGCGAAATGGATGCCTTGCAGGAAAAAGCCAAGGACATCAAGACCGAAGCCGACAAGAAGAAACTCATCGCCGAATCTCAGGAAATCCAGGAAAAATACACCGCAAAAATCGAGGAAACGGCCAAGGCTCTCGATGGCAAAGAACTGAAAATCACCGACGGCGAATTTACCGTTGCTCAGCCCGTTACGCTCACATTCGAAGGGCTTTCGAGCAAGAAGAATCTCTCTCCGCGCTTCAAACTCGGAGGAGAGCTCTCCGTGCCGGCCGACTTCTCGCCCGCGGCTCCCCTGATCGGCGCATCCTATACTGTATATCTCGTAGGCTACGACGCCGAGGGCACGGCTCTCTTCGCCAGCAAAGCAGGCTTCGTTCCCGCCGAAAACGTCGACGGCAAGGGCATGGTGAAAGCCGGCACCCCCGTGACTCTCGAAACCCTCACCTACAACGACAAATACAACGAAATCTACCCGAACGTGAAATCGCTGAAATTCGTTGTCGACAAACCCCAGTCGCTCTGATTCTTATTCCGGAAAACTCATGAAAGAACTCCTTAGACTTATCGAGGCCAACAGGCGCATATGCCTCATCGCCGCTGCAGCCCTGATGCTCGTATTCTTCGCATTCTGCCCCGCCATCGACATCATGGGCAAAGCTACAGCAACGGGCCTGAAAGTAGTGTTCAAAGGCTCGGGACTCGGATTCAGCCGCCTGGTGTCGACCCTGATGCTCATCGTCCCTATCGTGGTGATCGTGGCCCAGTTCGTAAAAATCAAGACGCCGGCAGGGATGATCGTCACACTTGAAGACGCCTGTTTCATCGCCGGAATCGTATTGTTCATCCTTCTGGTCGTCGCCCTTCCGGAACATACAAGCCTCGCCCTTGGCAGCTATCTCTATTTCGTAGCCGCCATCCTCGGACTTGCGGCAGCCAACACCGGTCGCATCTCCTCGCGTCTCTGATATCCCACTCCTGTGCCACAGCAATGAAACCCTCGAAAGCAGCAGGCATTGCGCTGGCCACAGCAGCCACAATAACCGCAGCTATTGCAGCTGCGGTTATTTACGTTGTCTGCACCACGCCACGCCACTCCGAGCCCGACACCCGCGGGTGGCAGACGGGCTATATCTTTTTCAGCGTAGGCGACTCCTGGAAGAGCTACGCCGTGCGCGGCCTCACGCGCGCCAGAGGAGAGGCTCTCACCGACTCCACACCCTCCCACTGCGGCATGGTGGTTATGGACGGCCCGCGGCCGCTGCTGGTCCACGAGTCGACATCCGAGGGCCATATCGTGGCCGAGTCGCCCCGGGATTATTTCGAGAAAAACGGCTCGCGCTGCATCTACGCCCTCCCGGCCCCGGGAGCGGTCGATACACTGCGCCTGAAGGCCGACATAAGCGCGATGCTCGGGGCGCGCACACCATTCGACTTCGATTTCAACCATTCCGACTCGTCGGCGCTCTACTGCAGCGAGCTGGTGGTGGCGCTGCTCGAGCACAACGGCAACCGCTCGCTTTCCTCTCTGCGCGACCGGAAATTCATCTATCCCCAGGATATCGCCGACCGCTGCCGGCGTGCACCCCGCCATTAATACATAAGCCGATAATACATAAGCCGGCGGCCGATGTAGGCGGCCGCCGGCGCCCTATTTGCCTGTTTCGCAATTTTCAGCTAACTTTGCGCCCGAAAATCGCAGACTTACAGCAGATACACGTAAACGCATATATGTTTTTCGACGAATTGGACCTGAGCGACGACGTGCTCGACGCGCTCGACGCCATGAACTTCTCCGAGTGCACTCCCATCCAGGAGCAGGCCATCCCCATAGCCCTGACCGGCTCCGACCTCATAGCCATAGCTCAGACCGGCTCGGGCAAGACGGCCGCCTACCTGCTGCCGGTAATCGACCTCCTGGCCGACCTTCCCGCCCCGGAGAAGATAGTGAACTGCGTGGTGATGGCCCCCACGCGCGAGCTCGCCCAGCAGATCGAGCAGCAGTTCGATGCGCTCAGCTACTATCTGCCCCTGTCGTGCATCGCCGTTTACGGCGGCACCGATGGCGCCACCTTCGCGCAGCAGCAACGCTCCATGCGCGAGGGGGTCGATGTGGTGGTGGCAACCCCGGGCCGCATGATCGCACTGCTACAGACGGGCAACATCGACCTCTCGAAAGTGCGCCACCTGATTCTCGACGAGGCCGACCGAATGCTCGACATGGGTTTCTACGACGACATAATCCGTATCGAGAAACTCATGCCCAAGGAGCGCCAGACACTCCTCTTCTCGGCCACGATGCCTCCGAAAATCCGCAAGCTCGCCCAGACCATTCTCCGTAACCCCAAGGAGATACGCATCGCCGCATCGAAACCGGCCGAAACCATCGCGCAGAGCGCGCGCTTCGTGGAGTCGGACATGATCAAGGAAGACGTATTGCTCGACGTGCTCAAGGCCAACCGGGGCAAGCGCATCATAGTGTTTGCCGGTGCCAAGCAGCGCGTGCGCGAGCTTACGCGCATCCTGCGCCGCAAGGGAGTGAAGGCCGCCGAAATCCACAGCGACCTCGACCAGAAGGAGCGCGACGCCACTGTCCACGACTTCCGCAACGGCACGGTCGAGGTGCTCGTGGCCACCGACCTGCTCGCCCGCGGCATCGACATCGACGAGGTGGCGCTAGTGGTGAATTTCGACGTGCCGCGCGAACCGGAATCGTACGTTCACCGCATCGGCCGCACCGGGCGCGCAGGCGATTCAGGCGAAGCCCTCACGCTCGTCAGCCCGCGCGACCGCCGTGCATTCTCGGCCATCGAGTCGGTGCTGAAAATCAAGATACCCGTCGACGGGCGCGGCATCCCGGCCCGATCCAACCGACCTGCCCGCAAGCCGCGAGCCGACCGCAAACAGAATCTCGACGGCATGCAGAATCCCGACGGCAAGCAGAATTCTGAAAAGCCGCGCTTCAAGCGCAGATTTCCCCGCCACTCCGGATCCAAAGCTTCCAGGCCACCCAAGGCCCCTGAAGCCTAACCGACCATAAATCACCGCGATATATCGATTTTTTTTCGTAAAAATCCCCGCGTCGGCGCTTGCCGGTTCGGGATTTTTGCGTATCTTTGCGCTTGCCTTTCGGGGCACGCCCTGCGCCCGGCTCTATTGCAGAGCTTCAGCGCCTGGCACCGAGACTTTTATAAATTATATTTATTAACCCAACTAACTAAATGACTGAAGAAGTTAAAAACTCTCCCATCGCTGATTTCGACTGGGAAGCCTACGAAAACGGCGACACCAAGAGCGACAAGAGCCGTGAGGAACTCACCAAGACCTACGACGAATCGCTCAACACCGTCAAGGACAAAGAAGTAATCGAAGGTACCATCATCGCCCTCAACAAGCGCGAGGCCGTGGTTAACATCGGTTATAAGAGCGACGGTATCATCCCCATGAACGAATTCCGCTACAATCCCGACATCAAGGTCGGCGACGTTGTGGAAGTCTTCATCGAGAACCAGGAAGACAAGAAGGGCCAGCTCATCCTTTCCCACCGCAAAGCCCGCGCAGCCCGCTCGTGGGACCGCGTCAACGCTGCCCTCGAAAACGACGAAATCATCAAGGGCTTCATCAAATGCCGCACCAAAGGCGGCATGATTGTCGACGTATTCGGCATCGAGGCCTTCCTCCCCGGCTCGCAGATCGACGTCAAGCCCATCCGCGACTACGACATCTTCGTTGGCAAGACCATGGAATTCAAGGTCGTCAAGATCAATCCCGAATTCCGCAACGTGGTTGTCAGCCACAAAGCACTCATCGAGGCAGAGCTCGAGCAGCAGAAGCGCGAAATCATCGCCAAGCTCGAAAAAGGCCAGGTGCTCGAGGGTACCGTCAAGAACATCACCTCCTACGGCGTATTCATCGACCTGGGCGGCGTCGACGGTCTCATCCACATCACCGACCTTTCCTGGGGCCGCGTAAGCCATCCCGAAGAGGTTGTTCAGCTCGACCAGAAGCTCAACGTCGTTATCCTCGACTTCGACGACGAGAAGAAGCGCATCGCCCTCGGCCTCAAGCAGCTCCAGCCCCATCCCTGGGACGCTCTCGCTTCCGAAATCAAGGTCGGCGACAAAGTCAAGGGTAAAGTTGTCGTTATGGCCGACTACGGCGCATTCGTCGAAGTGGCTCCGGGCGTAGAAGGACTGATCCACGTAAGCGAAATGAGCTGGAGCCAGCACCTCCGCAGCGCACAAGACTTCATGAAGGTAGGCGACGAGGTTGAGGCCGTAGTTCTCACCCTCGACCGCGAGGAGCGCAAGATGAGCCTCGGTATCAAGCAGCTCAAGCAGGATCCCTGGGAAGGCATCGAAATCAAATATCCCGTCGGCTCGAAGCACACAGCCAAAGTGCGCAACTTCACCAACTTCGGCGTATTCGTTGAAATCGAAGAGGGCGTAGACGGCCTGATCCACATCTCCGACCTCTCCTGGACCAAGAAAGTGAAACACCCCTCGGAATTCACCCAGATCGGCGCCGACATCGAAGTGGTCGTTCTTGAAATCGACAAGGACAACCGTCGCCTCTCGCTCGGCCACAAGCAGCTTGAGGAGAACCCCTGGGACGTATTCGAGACCGTATTCACCGTTGGTTCCATTCACCCCGGCACCATCGTCGAGCTCCTCGACAAGGGCGCTGTGGTTCAGCTCCCCTACGGCGTGGAAGGTTTCGCTACCCCCAAACACCTCGTCAAGGAAGACGGCTCGCAGGCCAAGGTCGACGAAAAGCTCGACTTCAAGGTTATCGAGTTCAACAAAGACAGCAAGCGCATCATCCTGAGCCACAGCCGCATCTTCGAAGATGAGGCCAAGGCCGAGAAGGCAGAGGCCCGCAAGGCCAAACGCGCTCCCCGCAAGCAGGAAGTGGCTCCCGTGCTCTCCACCCCCGTTGAGAAAACCACTCTCGGCGACATCGAGGCTCTCGCAGCCCTCAAGGAGAAGCTCTCCGGCAAAGCCTGAGCCATAGCGCTTTCATAAAAACCGCAATCACCAAGGCGGCGCATCCCCATCCGGATGCGCCGCCTTTCCTTTTGGCAGAAATATTTATACGGCCTGTCTGGCCTATAAACCCTTAGCACGACCAAAGCGTTATATTAGGGTAAACAGACTAAAACACACACCACTATGAACGCACAGACCCACGAAGAGGTGGCCCGCAACGCCGCCGAAATAAGCCAGGACGCCGCACGCGTCAGCACTTCGGCCGCCGAAGTGGCCGCCGACCAGGAATTTCAGGCCACCCGCGAGCGCGCAGCCGAGCTTGCCGCCGAAGTCAAGGCCAAAGGTACGGCGGCCTTCGAGCAGGCCAAGGCCAAAGGGGCAGCCGCCCTCGATTCCGCCAAAGCCAACGCCGCCGAAGCCAAAGCCAAGGGCGCTGACGCCCTCAATTCGGCAAAAGCCAAAGGAGCTGAACTTCTCGACAAAGGCGCCGAAGCGCTCCATCATCTTGCCGATAAACTGAAATAACGGCTCAGCCACTTCTAAGATTACCCACTCCGGCCCGTTGCCCACGCTTTAAATGGACTCCGGGCCGGATGCGGATATACGCTATTTTTTTCATCGAATACTCTTCGTATATTTGCAAAAACTTCGCTCACAAAGCAGTTTTCCAAACCTATGTATAAGTCAGTCCGAAAACCAATCGCCGCCATCCTTGCGGCCGTCGCAATAGCCGCCGCACCCGCTGCATCGGCACAGTTCAGCCTCTCGCGCGCCCTGCAGGGACTCTCGAAAATCGTACAGTCGTCGCAGATTTCCGACGAGCAGCTGGCAGCCTACGTGCGCCAGAGCGTCGACCAGATGGACCGCGACAACCAGGTTGCACCGGCATCAAGCCCCTACACGGTGCGGCTCACCCGCATGACCTCCGGACTGACCGAAGTCGACGGCATACCGCTGAATTTCAAGGTTTATATCACCAAGGACATCAACGCCTTCGCCTGCGCCGACGGCTCCGTGCGCGTATATTCCGGCCTGATGGACCTCATGACCGACGACGAAGTGCTCGGCGTGGTAGGTCACGAAATAGGCCATGTTGCCCACCACGACACGAAAAACGCCTTCAAGAAAGCTCTCCGCACATCGGCGCTGAAGGATGTTCTCGCTTCCACCTCTGGCAAGGTTGCCGCGCTGACCGACTCACAGCTCGGAGCACTGGGCGAAACACTTGTCAACACAAAATACTCGCGCGACCAGGAGGAAAGTGCCGACAACTACGGCTACGACTTCCTTAAATCCCATGGCAAAAACCCATGGGCAATGGCCCTCGCTTTCGAGAAGCTGCAGCAGATGGAGCAGCAGGGAGGCGCGGCAGCCAACTCCGCCATGGCCAAACTGTTTTCCGACCATCCCGACACGGCCAAGCGCATCGCCAACATTGAGAAGCGCTGCCGGGCCGACGGCTTCAGCCGTCCCACCGCCACACAGGCGGCCTGCGCCACCGGCTCCTCCAAAGCGGCCTCCTCGGCTAAGGCGATAAAGACGTCCGACGCCAAAAAGAAAACCTCCGACACCCCGGCGTTCACCCTCACCCCCTCGAGGCTCCCCGCCGGAGCGCTCCGGCCGCACTGATTGCCATAGCGAATCAACCTTGACAACCAATCGATTACCATGAAGATATTTTTTGCAGCCATCCTATTCGCTGCATGCTCGCTCTGCGCCAGAGCCTCCCGTCCCACCGACTTTGTAGATCCTCGCATCGGCTCCGAAGGACTCGGACGCGTATATATCGGTCCCACAACGCCGTTCGGCATGGTGCGCCCCGGTCCGGACTGCACGCCCGGCCCCAACAGCGGCTGGCTTCCGATGCCCGTGCGCGTCGACGGTTTCGCCCAGACCCACGTGAGCGGCACGGGCGGAGGCCCCAAATACGGCAACATCCTCATCCAGCCCTTCTCCGGACCGCTCGACTCGGCCGTGCACCACGCTCAGCGCCGGTCCGAGACCATTCGCTGCGGCTACTACGCCACCACCTTCAGCGGCTCGGGCATCACCACAGAAATCACCGCCACACCGCGCGCGGCCGTCTACCGCTTCGCCTATCCCGCCGACTCCGAGCCGGCGCTGATGGTCGACGCGGGATTCTTCCTCGGCGAGACCCCGACACCCGACGCCCGCGAGGCCCAGCAATTCGTCGGCAGTGAAGTGGCTATCGTGGGCTCCAACGCCGTGGAGGGCTATTCGCGCATTCGCGGCGGATGGAACAACGGCCCCGCTTATACCGTATATTTCTATCTCGAAGCCGACCGCCCGTTTGCCTCTACGGCAACCTTCACTGCAAAACCCTTCTCGGAGGATCCGGCCGAAATATCCACGGCACGCGAGCAGTACGACCGCAGCCTCAAGACCGGCGCCCTGCTTGGCTTCGCCGAGGGGACCGACACCCTCAACGTGCGCGTGGGCATCTCCTTCCTCTCCGAGCGAAAGGCCCGCGAGAACCTTTTGTCGCAGACCTCCGGGCGCTCTTTCGAGCAGCTTTATGAGGAGAATCTCGCCGCATGGGATGATGCCATAGGCCGCATCTCGCTGGGCAAGTCGACCCCCGACAGCATCCGCCGCATGCTCTACACCGGCCTATACCATACCATGCTGATGCCATCCGACCGCACCGGCGAGAATCCGCTCTGGACAGACCCGGGCATACCCTACTACGATGACTTCTACGCCATCTGGGACACATATCGCACATCTTCGCCGCTGCTCACTCTCATAGCGCCCGAGCGCCAGGCCGACATCGTCAACTCGCTGATCAACATCGGCCACCGCGACGGCTTTATGCCCGACGCCCGCAGCGGCAATGCCAACGGACGCACCCAGGGAGGCTCCAATGCCGACATCGTGCTCGCCGACGCATGCGTGAAAGGGCTTTCCGCCATCGACTATAACGCCGCCCTGCGCCAGATGCTCGTTGACGGCGAGGTCGACCCCGGCGCGCGCCACGAGGCCGAAGGCCGCGGAGGCCTGACCGACTATATACGTCTGGGCTACGTGCCTCACGGCACCGACCGCGCCGGCAACCGTACTGTGGAATATTCGCTCTGCGACTTCGCCATCGCCCAGGTGGCGCGACATCTCGCGGCCAACGAGCCAAACGCCATCCGCGCCGACTCTCTCCGCGCCGTAGCCGACAAATACGACCTCCGCAGCCACAACTGGCGCAATCTCTGGCGTCCGGACGCCACCCAGGCCGGCGTGAGCGGCTTCATAATGCCGCGCGACGCCTCGGGCCGGTGGATCGACAGCATCCCCTTCGGCCACTCAAGCATGCAGCATCCGCGCTTCGCATATCATCCGCTCATGTTCGAGGGCCCATGGTACACCCCCTGGTGGTCGATGTTCTTCTACGAGGCATCCTCCTGGGAATATTCGCTGAGCATGCCCCACGACGTGCCGCTGCTCATCGAGGCCTGCGGCGGTCCGGAGGCGTTCGAGAAGCGTCTCGACACATTTTTCGACCGCGGGTTCTACAACGTAAACAATGAGCCGTCGTTTCTCACCCCCTCGCTCTACCACTGGATCGGCCGGGCCGACCGCAGCTCCGACCGCGCCCGCCAGATAGTGAAGGTGCACTTCAGCGACGCCCCCGACGGCCTCCCCGGCAACGACGACAGCGGCGCCATGTCGTCGTGGCTCGTATGCCATCTGATCGGACTCTACCCCAACGCCGCAACCGACCTCTACCTTATTCACGCCCCGATGATCGAGGAGTCGGCAATCGACCTCGGCGCCGGCAAACGCCTGCGCATCGTGGCCGAAGGCTTCGCGCCCGAGGAGCGGCCCCACGTGGTGCGCGCCACGCTCAACGGCCGCGACCTCCCCGACCATTTCCTCTCCCACGCCGACCTGATGCAGGGTGGCGAGCTGCGCCTCACTATGGGACGCGTAGACCGTCAGCGGCCCGAAATCAGCGCCGAGCCGGTGGTGCGTCTCGACCCGATGCCCTCCAAAAAGGAATACAAGGGGAAGCCCACGATTGTGACCTCCACCTACCGCCTGCACGGCCAGCGCCGCCGCTTCCGCATGGAGTATCAGCCGCTTAAAAACGGCGGAATGCTGCTTACGTGGGGCATCGAGCGCAACCTCCGCTGGTGGCAGGGGTGCTACCTGATGGCACCCGAGGCCGTAGCCGAAGGCACCGTGCTCGATTACACCATGCCGGAAGACGGCAACCGCATCGCCCTCCCCGCCGACGCCACTTTCGGCATCCTCTCACGCCGACAGCTCGAGCAACTGCACGCCGGCTCCACCACCATCTCCGGCGTGGAATTCCGCCGCATCGACACCGACGGCAACGGCATGGCTTATGAATCTGATGTAGCCGATGGCTATTCGGCCACCAAGGAATGTCCGTTAGGCCGACTGATTGAGGCCGTCGACCCTGCCGAAGGTGCCCGCATCCTCGTAGTCGACCGTCCGGACCTCCCCCTCATCTGGTCCATGACCTCCAACCCCCTCGAAATCGACTGGGACTGCTCCCCCGCCGAATAAGTCCCCCGATACATTTGCACGCACCCTACTTACGCGCATGGCTTTACGCCTTGAAGTGACTCCCGGATGGTAGCCACTCGAAGGCTCATGCCTCAAAAAATCAGCCTTTTAGCATAGTTTAACAAATCTTAACGGATGGGGGGGGTAAAAGTGCTAATTTCTATTTAATTTTGCAATAACTGTATGCCGACGTAAGCCATCGACCTAACGTCTGCATGCCAATGGGTTAACAATTCGACATAACACAGTGTTATTTGCCATCTTTTCTTCTCGGAATCCACTTTATCACACATAATTTATCATCAGATATGAAAAAATTTCTACTCCTCTTAACCTTATTCCTATCATTGGCAGGAATAGCCAAGGCGACCGAAACGACCGTAACTTTCGGAGACTTGTATTCCTCAATTACAAATAATCAGAGTTTAAAAGATAAAAGCTTCGACGTTGACAATGTCGTAACCTTTACATTTGGCGGCAGCGGTACTGAGACAAAATATTATAATAATGGTAAAAATATTCGCTTCTATCAAAACAACACTATAACCATTAAGGTCAAGGAAGGTTACGCTGTATCCAAGATTGCATTCACCGGTGTAAGTGGTAATGCATTCCACAGTAACGTGACAGCGACATCTGGCAAATACACTGTTAGCGGAGACAATGCGACATGGGAAGGCAATCTCTCGGCAACTGGATCGCTGACATTCACAAATGGGGGTTCTCAAATTCGTTGTACCGGGGTAACTGTTACATACGAGGAATTAAAAAAAGAACTGGGCGACACAAAGTATCCTATTACGGAGGCGATGTGACAAAGGAATCCACTGTTACGGTTCCTAACGGCACCGTCTTCAACATCGCAGCCGACAACGCTACTTCAATCAAAATCAACGGGTCCGAAAAATCCGGTGCAACAGCCACCTACACCGCAACAACGAGCGAGACCGTAAATGTTTCCGCTACCGACGGCACTGCAACTAAAGAATTTTCGTTCACAACGGAAGTCTTCACCGCCCCCGATGCTCCCACATTCACCGTTGATGGTGTTTCGACCGGTGTTGAAAACGGTTATTTCTACGGCGCCAAACTCTCGATGACAGGCGTCGGAAGCATCTACTACACTACCGACGGCTCCACCCCCTCCGCAACCGACGGCTCTATCTACTCCGCGGCCATCGAGCTGCCCGAAGGCACTACCACCTACAAAGCCATCGTAACCGACGGCAGCCACGACAGCGCCGTAACCTCTGCGGCCTACACGGTCAAGAAACTCACCGCCACATGGTCGGTAACCGACGGCGCCGAAGTATATCCCGGTTCTAAACTCACTGTCACCACCAACGCCGACGCAGCCAAAATCTTTATCGACGGCGCCGAGGCCACTTCCTACACTATCCCCGAAACCGCAGCAATCGGTTCCGAAATCACCCTCTCAGCCTACGCAACCGTCGAGGCCGACAACGCCACCGTAACCTCCGCAACCGCCACCATCACCGTCAAAGTGGTAGAGCAGCTCACTAAGGTTATTATCGATACCAAATTCTTCGGTTCAATGACGCAGGGTGCCTATAAAACCTATACCCATGAAGACGGTTTCGCCACCTATGCAACCGTAATGAATTATCAGAACAGCAAACTTTATTGGAAAACTAGCAGCAATGATGGATGCGGTCTTATAATCAATTGCAAAAAGGGATATTATATTGAGTCGATCGATATGGATTCTCCATCGAAAACCGTAAATGTATTTACCTCCGAGAATGCCTATACCGCTACCACCGAGCTTGCATCCGCCACTAAAGCAGGCCAAATAACTACAACCTCATCTTCTTATACTTTCACCGGAACTCCCCGGTACGTAGGACTACGTCCGAACGCAACTTCCAGCATGAATTTTGTCAGCATTACAATACATTACAAGAAAATTGGCGCTGACAAGCCCGCTATAAAGCTTGCATGGTCTAAACCGACTTTCACCACCGATATTGTCTCAAAGGATGTTGAAGACGCCCCTGTTCTTAGCGTCACTCCTCCCGCCGGAATGACTGAAAGCGATGCCTTAGCACTTGTAAAATATTCTTCGTCCAAACCTTCGGTTGCTACAATCGACGATAACGGCAATCTTGAAATCCTTGGATTCGGCGCAACTGATATCAAAGCATACATCGAGGATACAAACTACCAGAGTGAGGAAACAAGCTACAAATTAGTAGTTATCGATCCGAATGCAGTTACAGCTACCGATCGTCTGGAAAAAGACTGCTTCGAAGGCATATCCATTTCTTACTCGACTTTCCATTATACCAGCTCCACAACCGGCATCACATATGCCGCTTGCACAAACTATAATAGCGGCAGAAACGGTATGACACTCAACGGCACTGGAAAAGGAAGCGCTCCTCTTTATGATCCGGGATTCGGTGTCGCAGAGAACACTCAGGGGTGGATTGCCAAGAAGATTACCGTTCGATATTCTGAGACCATCAGTCCTTCGGAAAAAATGCTTATCGTTACAAGCGACAATACAGGCTTTGACGTCTACTCGACAGACGAGGCAACAGAAAATGGCACGCATGCAGGCCATGTCAACGCATGGGCCCGTCTGAAAGAAATTGGCGAAAACAATGTTCCCAGCATAACCACAACCACTTCAACATCCGAACCACTCTCCTATACATTCGAGATTGGAAGCGAGCCTAAGTTCCTGGCGGTAATGACCGAAAATGCCCATTACGTCGAATACATCGAAATAGAGTGGGAAAAAGCCGCTACTCCCGAAGTGAAGATTATTTCGGAGGATGCCACGAGCATCACTGTCGGCGTCGAGCATGCCGACTACATCCTCCACTACAAGAAGATTCACAACGACAACTGGAACAACCACTGGGGTTCGGAGGCTTCAAAGGCTCCCGCCCGCGTGGCTCAGAACACTACAGGCGAACCCCTTGCCGACAGCGAGGATTGGGTTTCCACCGTCACCAACACCATCACAATCGACAAGACCATAGCCGATCATCAGAACCGTCACTATAAGTTCACCGCCTTCCACAAGGATGACACAGCGCTGGCCAACGAGCTCAACCACGTGAACTTCTTCATCGACGGCGACGGTACGCTCACCGGCATCGAAGGCATCGGGGCTGAGGCCGGCGCCGACGCTCCCGCCGAGTACTACGACCTGCAGGGCCGCCGCGTGGCAAACCCCGTCAGCGGTCTCTACATCCGTCGCACAGGCTCGAAAGTCGAGAAAGTATTTGTGAAATAATCCCTGAAACACCACCACATAACGGCGCCCCGACGTGAGCCGGGGCGCCGGAGTATCTCCCTCCGGAAATTATTTGGTTAAAGAAGCGGCGAGGCCCCCGGCCCCGCCGCTTCTGTATGTTCACAAAAAAAGGGTAAGCTAACCACATCGCGCCGCTACAACCCCCTACCGTTGCTTCGATCAAGACCTGGCGGAGTTCAGGGGGAGCTGGCCGTGTAGCACTTACCCGCCGCAAAGTTACGAAATCCGCGCGACTCTGCAAATTTTTTGAAAATTTTCCACCCCACGGGGCTTCAAAACGCACTAAATGCGTTATCTTTGCTATGCCAACAATAGAAAAGGTAACCTTAAAAAAAATGACGGATACCTCCACATTCCATACCCTTCTTGCCGAAGCCGAGCGCAATGCTCTCGACGGGCGACCCGCATCGGTCGACCTATGCCTGCGGCTGGCCGAGGCATGCGCCGAGGCCGACACCCATAGCCCGGCCGACGCGCCCGAGACCCTCTCGCCCGACCGCGAGGCCAATCTGCAGGCACTCTGCGAGGCAGCCGACCGCATACGCCGCGCCAATTGCGGCGACCATTTCGATACCTGCTCGATAATCAACGGCCGCTCGGGGCGCTGCTCCGAAAACTGCCGCTGGTGTGCCCAGGCTGCCGCCCACCATACCGGCTGCGCCGAATATCTCTTCGTCGACCCTGAGGAATTCCACGCCACCATAGGCCGCAACGACGCCCGCGGCGTGGGCCGTTTCTCGATTGTATGCTCCGGCCGCAAGGTCGGCAAAGCCGACCTCAGGCGCTTCGCCGACATGTACCGCCACGCCGCCGCAGAGTCGGATATGACCTTCTGCGCCTCGATGGGGCTGCTCGACGACGAGGAGATGGAAATCCTGCGCCAGGCCGGCGTTACCCGCTACCACTGCAACCTGGAGACGGCTGCGTCGCTCTTCCCCTCGCTCTGCTCCACCCACAGCCGCGCCGACAAATTGCGGACCATTCGTGCCGCCCTGCGCGCGGGGATGCATGTGTGCTCCGGAGGCATAATAGGCATGGGCGAGACCCTGCGCCAGCGCCTGGAGCTGGCCGAAGAGGTCAGAGAAGCCGGAGCCACGTCGATGCCCGTCAACCTGCTCAATCCCATCCCCGGCACCCCGCTGGAAGGCACTCCGCTCATCGCCGAGCGCGAAGTGGTGCTCTCCTGCGCCCTGATGCGTCTGATAGCCCCGAAGCTAACCATACGGTTTGCCGGAGGACGCGCCCGCATAAGCCCCGAGGCCACGGCCAGAATGCTCCGCGGAGGCGTCAACGGCGCCATCGTGGGCGACATGCTCACCACCGCCGGCAACGGCCTCGACTCCGATTTCGAGCTCTTCCGCTCGCTCGGCTACTCCACCGCCCGCACTAACGACTGACTTCCCGATTTCCCATCCCTCCCGAAATTCCCTTATCCCTATTCTCCATTCCGCCCATGAAAAACCTCGACAAAACGAAAAACTACGTGATAACCGTCGGACGCCAGTTCGGCAGCGGAGGCCGCGAACTCGGCCGGATGCTCGCCGACCGCTTCGGCATCGCCTACTACGACAAGCAGCTGCTCGTGGAGGCCGCGCGCAAGGCCGGCATGTCGCCCGAAATCTTCGAGACAACCGACGAGCGCATGCCGCGCATGGCGGCCAGCTCCGTAGGCTTCTCGATGGGATTCGGACAGCTGCCGTGGTACAACGGCACGGCCCTGATCACCGACTCCGTCTATTCCTCTCTCGCCGACGTGATGGAGCATCTGGCCGCCACCGAACCCTGCGTGATTGTGGGCCGCTCGGCCGACTTCGTGCTCCGCGACAGCCCCACGCCAGTGGTAAGTCTTTTCGTACACGCTCCGATGGACGTGCGTGTGGCCCGCATCATCGCCCGCAACGACAAGACCTCCGAGCGCGATGCACGCACTCTGGCCGAGAAGACCGACAAGCTCCGCTCGAGCTACTACAACTTTTACACCGACAAGCGCTGGGGCGACTCCACGAGCTACGACCTTACGTTCAACTCCGCCGTGCTCCCGATGGAGGATATGTGCGACATCATCGCCGAATATATTCGGCGCCGCTTCCAGATCGAACCCTTGAGGGCGTGTCATAATAGCCCATCTGGGGCGTCGCTTGAGGTGGGCGGATTATAAGGCTTATCACTTTTATTTCTCGGCTTCCGATGGCTCCTCGGCCTCGGGAGCGGCCGGCTTCGCAGGCTCGGTTGCGGGCGCCTCGCCCTCTTTCAGGCGCTTGGGCAGCCTGCGGGCCATCACGCTCACGCATATGCCGTTTACGCCGAAAAGGATTGCTGAAATGCCCACGACAAGCAGCATCCACCGCTCGGCGCTAAGTTCATGAAGTGCCGGCACACACAGCAATACCACCCCGGCGGCTATCAGAAGCACCGGTACCACATGAAGCCATCCCGGATAGTCGACCGGACGGTTCCGGTGCGACACCTGAAACTCCTGAAAGAGTCCGCCCCCCACAAGGAGCGCCCCGAAAGGATAAAACAGCAGCGAGCGGAACACGTCGGGCATAAAAATAATACACAGACCCAGCACCAGGCCGCCCACACCGCAGATAATCTGTACCACACGCATCAGAGCCGACATGCGCTGAGCCTTGCCGGATACGAACATCCCGAAAATCGACACCGCCGCCGGCACCACAAACGCCAGCCCGCAGAGCAGCACTATCCACTGCGTAAAATGGTCGTGGCCTGAAAACCAGCAGAATACTGCGCCAAGCAGCAGAATAACGATTGAAACGAAGCAATTGCCTTTGTTAGTCATAAGTAACTGTTCAAAATTATTTTATACTATCCTGATCTGGATTCTTACATTCGGGACCAATAACCTTAAGCTCTAAAGTCGCTAATGTGGTTAAAGTACCGGGGGCGTTGAAGTCTCCCTAAGTTAGAATGTACAAATTTACTAAATTGTTGAGTCCAACCGCCACTTTCTACCGCTTATTATTTAACTTTGCATCAGCTTGGCGGGTTATATCTTCCCAAGCACCTTTCACACCCCAAAAAACCAGAAAATGATCTACGGAATAATAGTGGCCATGACCTCAGAGCTGGAAATGCTCATGAACGAGATGACCGAGGTCGAAGAGACCGCCGAACACGGCATGAAATTCTATACCGGCCGCATCGGCGGCTCGACGGTAACGGCCATGCAGTGCGGCATCGGCAAAGTAAACGCCGCCATAGGCGCCCAGACTCTTATCGACACCTTCCGCCCCGATGCGGTGATCAACACCGGCATCGCCGGAGGCACAGGCCGCGGCGCAGGCATTCTCGACGTGGTAATCGCCGACCGCGTGGGCTACTACGACATATGGTGCGGCCCGGGCAACCCCGTGGGGCAGGTGCAGGGAATGCCCGACCTCTTTCCCTGCGCCACCGACCTCTGCGACGCCGGAACAGAGGTAGACCCCCACGTGCTCACAGGCCTCATCGCTTCGGGCGACCGCTTCATTTCCACTCCCGACGACCTCGCGCAAGTGCTCGCCGTGCGCCCCGAAGCACTCGCCGTCGACATGGAGAGCGGCGCCATAGCTCAGGTATGCTACCTGCGCGACATCCCGTTTCTCGCCATCCGCGTGGTAAGCGACACCCCCGGCGTCGGCAACCATTTCGAGCAATACACCGACTTCTGGTCGCTCGCCCCGAAATCCACATTTTCCGTTCTTCGCCGTCTGATCGGCTGAAACCGCACCCTATGGAAAAGATAGCAAGCTTCCGTATCGACCATACGCGCCTGTTGCGCGGCATATATGTGAGCCGCCGCGACACTACCCCGTCGGGCGACGTCGTCACCACTTTCGACGTGCGCCTCACCGAACCCAACCGGCAGCCGGCTCTCGAACCCCGCGCTCTCCACGCCATGGAGCATCTGGCCGCCACGTTCCTGCGCAACCACCCCGTGTGGGGCCCGAAAATCGTCTACTGGGGCCCGATGGGTTGCTGCACGGGCAACTACCTTATCGTGCAGGGCGCCCTCGAATCCGCCGACATACTCCCGCTCGTGCGCGAGACCATGGAATTCGTGGCAACATTCGATGGCGACATCCCCGGCGCCACTCCGCGCGACTGCGGCAACTACTCCTTCATGGACCTCGACGGCGCCCGCAAGGCCGCACGCACCTATCTCGACGAAGTCCTCGCCTGCCCCACCACGGCCAACCTCGCCTATCCCACCGATTTATAAAAATTTATAAAAACCGGTAAGCGATTATTTTGTAGGATTTTGTAATTTTGCGTAATAATCCGAAAACCACAGCCCCGAAATGGGATTGAACATAACAATCGACCAAGGCAACAGCTCGGTAAAAGTAGCCATCTGGGATGGCACGCATCTCGTTGAGGAAGAAAACCTCAAGGAGCTCACACGCCAGCAGCTGGCCCGGATCGTCGACCGTTTCCGCCCCGGGCGCGCCCTCTGCTGCTCCGTGACGGGCAACGGACGCCGCTACGTGCAGTGGCTCAACGCCGCAGGCGTCGACGCCGCCGAAGTGAGTCTGGCCATGCCCCTGCCCCTGCAGTTCGACTACGCCACCCCCTCGACGCTCGGCGCCGACCGCATCGCCGCGGCCGCAGGCGCCTGGAGCCTGATGCCCGGCCGCAATATGCTCGTGGTCGACATGGGTACAGCCGTGACCTACGATTTCGTCAGCGCCGAAGGCCGCTTCAAAGGAGGCAACATCGCACCGGGAATCGGCATGCGCCTGCGCTCGCTCCACAACTACACCGCACGCCTCCCCGAGGTGAACGGCTACGGCGATATCCCCCTGCTCGGAGTCGACACCGCCTCGGCCATGCGCGCCGGAGCCGTACGCGGCGTGGTCGCCGAAATCTGCTACTACCGCTCCCAACTCCCGGAAGGCACCGAAGTGGTGCTCACCGGCGGATGGGCAAAGCATGTGGCATCGTTCCTTCCCTTCGAGGCCACAATCGACAAATGCCTGGTCACCAAGGGACTGCTTAGCATTCTTCTGAATTGTTGAAAAATGAAAATATCCAGACTAATCGCGGCCGCTGTCGGCCTGCTCGCCGCCGCCTCAGGCGCAATCGCCCAGAACAACACCATTAGCCCCTATTCGCGTTTCGGCTACGGTCTGCTCTCCGACCAGGCCAACACCGTGCAGAAATCGATGGGCGGCGTGGGCATCGCCATGCGCTCCGGCCGCCAGATCAACTTCATGAACCCGGCCAGCTACGCCGGCATGGACTCGCTCACCTTCCTGTTCGACATGGGCCTCGACATCAAGACCCTCCGCACTACCGAGGGCAACGAGAGCGGAAAGAACTTCACGGGCGGCCTCAACTACATCACCATGCAGGTGCCCCTCACCAAATGGCTCGGAGCCTCGGCCGGCCTCATCCCCTTCTCGCAGGTAGGCTACAGTTTCGGCGACGAAATCGTCAACGGCACCGACTCGCGCACCGGCTCCGGAGCTCTCAACCAGCTGTATTTCGGCCTGGGCGCACGCCCCGTGAAAGGCCTCTCGGTCGGTGTCAACGTCAGCTACCTCTTCGGTACGCTCATCAACGACACCTACGTCTACAGCGGCTCCACAACCTCGCTCTTCGAGCGCGTGATCGAGGTGCGCGACTACAACCTCCGCTTCGGCGCCCAATACGGCCACTCCATTGCACCGGGCCACTACCTCACCGTAGGCGCCGTCTACTCCCCCAAGAAATCCTTCCGCGGCAAGACCTACGGAGTGAAATACGACGTCAACGCCGACCAGGCGCCCGACACCATCGCCGACATCCGCCTGAACGGCAACGCCCAGATGGCCGAGACCTGGGGCGTGGGCCTCAACTACCAGTGGGGCGGACGCCTCATGGCCGAAGTCGACTTCACCTACCAGCCCTGGAAAAAGGTGAAGTTCGCCGCAATCGACGGCTTCGACAATCCCGACAAATTCAACGACCGCTGGAAACTCGGCCTCGGCCTGCAGTGGGTGACGCGACAGCGCGGCAGCTGGCTACAGCGCGTAAACTACCGCCTCGGCGGCTACTACAGCAACGACTACATCAAGGTGGGCGACAACGGCGTGCGCGAATACGGACTGTCGCTCGGCTTCGGACTGCCCGCGCCATCGTCGAAAACCATGGTGAACCTCAGTTTCGAATACCGCCACCGCCAGGCCCACCCCGCCCCGCTGGTGAAGGAAAACTACTTCGTGGTGACCCTCGGCGTGAACTTCAACGAGCTCTGGTTCTTCCGCAACAAGCTGCGCTAAGCCCCGGTACCACAATCCCACGTTCCCAACCGTCAAGATGGCTTCCGGACACAAAATGCACATGCGGCTTCTGCCGCTGATCGCCATGATGGCGGCTGCCGCCGCAGCCGTCACATCTGCATGTTCCGACGATAAGCGCGAAACAATCTCCATCTCGGCCGACCCGGAGACATTCCCGACCATGCGTACCGTCAACGTCTCTACCCTCATCAGCGACTCGGGCTACACACGCTACCACATCACCACCCCGCTCTGGCTGATGTATGAGGAAGCCGCCGAGCCCCACTGGAACTTTCCCGGAGGCCTCTTCATCGTGCAGTTCAACGATTCCATGCAGGAAAGCGGCATATTCACCGCCGACACCGCCACATACTTCAGCCTCAAGAAGATATGGCGTTTCGACCGCAACGTGCGCATGAAGAACATCGACGGCGACCGCTTCCGCACCCAGCAGCTCTTCTGGGACCAGAACACGAGAAAAGTCTACTCCGATTCGTTCATACACATAGAGCGCGCCGACCGCACCATCGAGGGCTACGGCTTCATCTCCAACGAGAGCATGACCGACTACACCATCCGCCGGCCCTCGGGCATTTTCCCCACCAATGCTTTCATGGGCGGCGACGGGCGCGACAAGAACTCATCGCCGGACGCCGCCACACCCCCGGCTCCCGACAACACCAACAACGACAACAACACACCCCATCAGCAGTGATCGACACTTCCTGGCTCATAATCACAATCATCTCCCTGGCATTCTCCGCCCTCTTCTCGGGCATCGAGATAGCCTTCGTCACCTCCGACCGCGTGCGCGTGGAGCTCGACATCCAGAAGGGAGGCTTCATCGGCCGAGTATTTAACATATTCTACTCCCGGTCGGAATTCTTCATCTCCACCATCCTGGTGGGCAACAACATCATGCTCGTGATCTACGGCATGGGCGCCGCCAAGATGATCGAGCCGTGGCTCGAAGGTATCTACCCCAACCAGGCCTTCGTGCTCATCTGCCAGACGCTCATCTCCACCGGCATCATCCTGCTCACCGGCGAGTTCCTCCCCAAATCCATATTCCGCATCAACCCCAACCGCTCGATGCGCGTGGTGGCACCGCTCTCGGCCTCGTTCTATTTCATCCTCTATCCCATCTCGCTCTTCACCACCTGGCTCTCCAAGGCCCTGATGAAGATTTTCGGCATACGCAGTGAAAACGTCAAGCTCGGCGCCATATCCATCGGCGACCTCAACGAATACCTCGAGCAGACCATCGACGAGACCGCAGCCGAGCAGACCGAAGTCGAAAACGAGGTGAAGATTTTCCACAACGCTCTCGACTTCTCCGAGACACATCTGCGCGACTGCATGATTCCGCGCAACGAAATAGTGGCCGTCGACATCGACGAAACCTCCCGCCAGCAGCTCAGCGAACTTTTCACCAGCTCCGGCCGTTCAAAAATCATAGTATACCGCGAGGATATCGACAACGTGCTCGGCTACATCCACGTCAGCGAGCTATTCCAGCCCGAATGCGACTGGCGCGAACATCTCAAGCCCGTGGTCTACGCCCCGGAGACCCTCATGGCCAATAAGATGATGCGCCGGCTTCTGGCCGAAAAGCGTTCCATCGCCATCATCGTCGACGAGTTCGGAGGAACCGCCGGTATGGTCACCCTCGAGGACCTCGTGGAGGAGATTTTCGGCGACATACAGGACGAACACGACACCACACGCCTTGTAGAGCGCACCATAGCTCCCGACACCTACGAATTTTCCGGCCGTATAGAAATCGAATATCTCAACGACAAATACCACCTCGACATACCCGAGGACGACGAATACCAGACCCTTGCGGGCTACATTCTATGCAAGACCGGCCAGATTCCTGCCGTCGGAGCCATAGTGGAACTCGACAGTTTCCGCCTCGAGGTTGTCGAGAAATCGGCCAACCGCCTGGAGCTCATCCGCCTCACGGTAATCGACCGCCAGCCCAAAAATTGAATGAAAGAATTAGTAATCAGCAAAGAAACCACCGAACGCGCAGTGCTCGTGGGCCTCATTACCCAGCAGCAGAGCGAACAAAAGGTGAAGGAATATCTCGACGAACTTGAATTTCTCGCCGACACGGCCGGCGCGCAGGTTGTGGCACGCTTCACCCAGAAGGTGGAGAACCCCAATCCTCGCACGTTTGTCGGTCAGGGCAAACTGGCTGAAATCAAGGAATTCGTAGAGAAAAACGAAATAGGAATGGCCATTTTCGACGACGATCTCTCGTCGAAGCAGGTGGCCAATATCGAAAAGGAGCTGCAGATCAAGATTCTCGACCGCTCCAGCCTGATTCTCGACATTTTCGCCAAGCGCGCGCAGACCGCCACGGCCAAGACGCAGGTCGAACTTGCACAGTACCAGTATCTTCTCCCACGCCTGACGCGTATGTGGACCCACCTTGAGCGCCAGCGCGGCGGTATCGGCATGCGCGGTCCCGGCGAAACGCAGATCGAGACCGACCGACGCATAATCCTGCGCCGCATCTCGCTGCTCAAGGAGGAGCTGCGCGACATCGACCGCCAGAAGACGCTCCAGCGCAAAAACCGTGGCAAGCTCACCCGTGTAGCCCTCGTGGGTTACACCAACGTGGGCAAATCCACGCTGATGAACTTGCTGAGCAAGAGCGATGTATTCGCCGAAAACAAGCTTTTCGCCACGCTCGACACCACCGTGCGCAAGGTCACGATCGAAAACCTCCCCTTCCTGCTCACCGATACCGTCGGCTTCATCCGCAAGCTCCCCACCCATCTGGTAGAGTCGTTCAAGTCGACCCTCGACGAGGTGCGCGACGCCGACCTGCTCGTCCATGTGGTCGACATAAGCCATCCGCAATTCGAGGAGCAGATCGAGGTTGTCAACAAGACCCTCGCCGAGGTCTGCGGCTCCGCCGACAAACCGATGATTGTGGTTTTCAACAAGATAGACGCGTATACCCACGTTCCCAAGGATGACGACGACCTCACGCCGCGCACCCGCGCGAACATTCCGCTCGAAGAACTGAAAACCACCTGGATGAACCGCCTCGAGCAGGGCAACTGTGTATTTGTCTCGGCAAAAAAAGGTATCAATATCGACGAATTGAAGGACGCCATCTACGCCAAGGCGCGCGAAATCCACTCCCAGCGCTTCCCCTACAACGATTTCCTCTACCAGAAATACGACGACCTCGAACTCCCCGCTCCGGAAACTTCAGCCACATCCGACACATCAGAAACACCACAATAACCCATCTCCCTCCCGCTCATTATCGCCAATGGAATCAGAATCAACCAAATACGCCGCCAATGGCGACGCCATGCAGTGGCGTCGGCTGATCAGCGACCGCCGCTTCGGCATGGAGGACTACCACCGCACCGACGGCGGCAGCGGCACGCGCTCTGATTTCCAGCGCGATTTCGACCGGCTGGTGTTCTCCTCACCCTTCCGCCGGCTGCAGAACAAGACGCAGGTATTCCCCCTTCCGGGCAGTATATTCGTCCACAACCGCCTTACCCACAGCATGGAAGTATCGTCGGTGGGCCGGTCGATGGCCAACGTGATAGCCGGCGCCCTGCGCCCGCGCTACGCCGACACGCCCGACGCCGTGGCTCTCGACTCCATCGGCGAAATTGTCGGCGCGGCCTGTCTGGCCCACGACCTCGGCAACCCTCCCTTCGGCCATTCGGGCGAGACGGCCATCTCCACCTTCTTTTCCGAAGGCGCCGGTGCCGACCTCCAGGCCGAGCTTATCCCCGAGCAATGGGCCGACCTGATCCATTTCGAAGGCAACGCCAACGCCCTGAGGCTGCTGACCCACCAGTTCAACGGCCGACGCAAGGGAGGTTTCGCCATGACCTACAGCATGCTGGCCTCCATCGTGAAATACCCCTTCAGTTCCACCATGGCCGGCACACGCAATAAATTCGGATTTTTCACCACCGAGCGCGAGGCGTTCGGCCGCATCGCCGCGCATCTCGGGCTACTGCAGTCGGAACAAACGCCACTCGGAGTGCGCTACGCCCGCCATCCGCTGGTCTACATTGTCGAGGCCGCCGACGACATCTGCTACGAGGTAATGGACATCGAGGACGCCCACAAGCTCAAGATTCTTCCCACTGCCGAGGTGAAGCAGCTGCTGCTCGATTTCTTCGACCAGGAGCGTCAGCGCCGCTGCCTGGAGGTGATGGCGATGATTTCCGACCCCAACGAACAGATAGGCTATCTCCGTTCGGGCGTAATCGGGCTGCTCGTGGAGAGCTGCGCGAATGCCTTCGTGGAGCATGAACAGGAGATTCTTCGCGGACGCTTCCAGGGGCAGCTGCTCAAGCACGTGCCCGAGCGCGTGCGCCGCGCCTACGAAGCCTGCAACGCCCTGTCGTGGGAGCGGATATACCGCGCCCCCGACGTGGTCGACATCGAGCTGGCAGGCAACCGCATCATCACCTTCCTGATGGAGAAACTGATTCACGCCGTGCGCAACCCTCAGCTCAACTACTCGCGCCTGCTGCTCTCGCAAGTGCCCCAGCAATACGACGTTCACGCCGACGACCTTTTCACAAAAATCCAGGCCGTGCTCGACCACATCTCGGGCATGACCGACGTCTACGCCCTCGACCTCTACCGCCGCCTCAACGGCCTGAGCCTTCCGGCCGTATAATCAATCCCCAAGCGCTCTTTTTCAGGCGTTTCCCTCTATTTTGTTTTCGTGCCGGGCGCTTGCGTCCGGGTTAAATATATCCAATATGCATCGCCTTCTCTCATACCTGCTCTTTCTGATCTGGCTTCCCGCCGCGGCCCTCACAACCAAAGATATAGACAACGTACACGTTGCCGACCGCACGCGCTTCGTAAGCGATATGGCCGGCGCCATGAGCGCGCCTGCGCGCGCCCGGGCCGACTCCCTGCTCCAGTCGATATGGCGCCAGACCTCGGCCGAGCCGGTTGTGGTAATCGTCCCCTCGCTCGACGGCGAGGATATCGACGACTTCGCCACTGAGTTATTCTCCGACTGGGGAATCGGCAAGGACGACCGCGATAACGGCGTGCTGATGCTAATCTCCATCGGCGACCGGAAGGCGGTGATTCGCACCGGTTACGGCACCGAGGGTATATTGCCCGACGTGGTCTGCGGCCGCATTATCCGCAATGAGATGGCCCCGCGCTTCCGCGAGGACGACTACGACGGCGGTATTCTCGCCTCCCTGCAGACCATGCAGGCGGCAATGACCTCCGACGAGGCCCGCGCCGAACTGATGTCCGACAAAGCCAACGACGCCACGGCCGACGAGTTCGACGCCGACGAGGCGTTCGACATCTACTGGAAGATATGTGTGGCGCTCGGCATGCTTGGGCTTCTTGCCGTAATTATCGCCTATCTCGGCGTGCGCAGGCTCCCGACTTCCCGGGCCTACGCCACATTCGAGAACACTCGCCTGGGGCTGCTCGTGGCCTCTTTCCTCTCGCTCGGCTGCCTCTTCCCGGCCTATTTTCTTATGCTGGCATTCCAGCGCCACATACGCCTCCACAAGCGGCTCTGCCCCAACTGCAACACTCGTATGCTGCGCGTCGACGAGGACAACGACAACGCCTATCTGACGGCCAGTCAGGACGCCGAGGAACGTCTCGACTCCGTAGACTACGACGTATGGCTCTGCCCCGACTGCGGCGAGACCGACATCATCCCCTACGTGAACCCCAAGAAAAACTATACGGAGTGCCCCTCCTGCCATGCGCGGGCATGCACCCTCGTAAACCGCCGCACGATTCTGGCGCCCACCACCCGCCGCGAGGGGCGTGGCATCGAGGAATACGTATGCCTCAACTGCCGCAGGCGCTACGAGAAGCCCTACACCATCGCCAAAGAGGCAGTAGCCCCGATAATCATCGGCGGAGGAGGCTTCGGCAGCGGAGGCGGAGGCGGATTCAGCGGCGGCTCCTTCGGCGGAGGCATGACCGGCGGCGGTGGCGCCTCCGGCGGCTGGTAATCCCGCTTTATCAATCAGAGTATTTGTAGTAGAATAGTATGGAAATACGCCGACGTGTAGATATTGTTCAGTAGAGGCCGGAGGAGGTTCATCCCTTCCACGCGATTGCGTGCATTGTAGGAATGTATGCTGCTATCCCAGGAAATACTTGCCATAAACGTTGAGCAACTCTCTGAAACTTCGGAAGGAATGACTGGATTTATTGCTTTTATAAAAAAGTGTCCACCATTTTGGCGTTTTTGATAAAATTAACTAATTTCGTCGCGATAACAATGGCACGTACAAGTCTATATGAGATTTTGTCTTGTCTGTGTTGTCAAAAAACAAATTTCTGGACTCCACCATAATCTATACCTTCGCAACAGAAGCAAATAGAAGTTCCAATCTTTGTAAAAAAACGCGAACTATACAAAACAATCTTCATTCAGTATTCAATTCATCCTGTATTCAATACGGCTATTGTAATTTAACTTTAAAATCTCATTATCATGATTAAAATTCCAAGAACAGAACCATTGTTCGCAGCAATTCTTTTTATGGCTGCAGCCTGCTCAGACACACAAGAGGATATTGTTACACTGAGGTCAACAGCCATCCCTAACCATACGCAGAGTATTATCAGAACACCGAATGAGGCTTTGGGTATTGCAAACAAAGCCGTAGGGATGTTCACATCTCCTACCGAATCCCGAGCAGCCAATTTTTCAAAAAAAATTGATTATAACAAGGGGGTTATTGTATGCGGCAGCGGAAAGCAGTCTCGTTCAGAAAAAGACACTTTGATGTACGCTGTGAACTACTGCGACAACCAAGGTTTTGTTCTTGTTTCGGCTGTTCGCTCTACTCCAGAAGTAATTGCATACGTACCAAATGGAACTTATGTGGATAGTATTGAAATTGAGAACCCTGGCTTCAAATTCTTCATAAATAAAGCCAATGAATACTTGGCAAATGAAAAAAATACATTGAGCATAGGAGAAGGAAATACTACTATAAAGCCATATCTTCCCATTTGGGCACCAATTTATAAAGAGTTCTCTGACACGACCATCACTGTTGATATTCCCAACCGCGTGCAAGTGTTTTGGGGGCAATCCGGAGCCGAAGGAGCAGAGTGCCCAAATCAAACATCCGGTTGCTCCATTACCGCTGCAGCAATGGCTATGACCTATTTTAAATATCCGGGGTCTATCACCTTGACTTACAAAGAAAATACCCCGGAGCTTATTCTAGATTGGCAAAAAATGTGTAAACACAAAGATATGGATTCATATCACAGTGGTTATTACTATGATGATACATGCGATGCCGCAACACACGTTTCCATATCACAATTATGCAGAGAATTAGGCAAAAGAGCTAATACCTTATACATTTATGATAATAACGGACGTGGTATTTCTCCTACATCGACTTCGAATTTAGTACAGGCACTTCGAAAGATTGGATATCGCGCATTTTCCGAAGAATATTCCTCGCAAAACGTAATTAATGCCTTACAAAATCAGAATTGCGTGCTATTAATGTGCGGGGTTGATGAAGCAAGAAATGTTGGCCATATGTGGGTCTGCGATGGTGTGAAAAGCAAAAAAATTCATCGCGTCAGCTACGAATCAAAAGATGGTGGAATGACATGGCATCAATATTTTGAGAAGACCGAATATCTCACATACAACTACTATAAATGGGGTTGGAATTATTCTAATTGTGGATACTTTATAAGCGATTGTTTTGACCCATCCAGTGCCATAGAATCACCAACCACTTCCAGAGCAAATTATAGTTCAAATGTATATTTTATAAAAATGATAAAATGATGAAAAACATATTCAAAATATTTCTCGGGATTGCGCTCGCGCTAAATTCTACGAGTTGCGAAGATGAAAAGAAGGATACGTGGTTGAACTCCATGGTGCCCTATAACATGATTATCGGGATTTTCGATGAAGATGGCAACAATTTATTGTCGGAAAGCGCGGAAGGGAACTGGCTATATGCCCCCATCTCCATCTCAATCAACGATTATCCCAAAAATTTGGATTGGGAGTGCTTCCGGCCTCAGCAGGCGTGGCCATGGGTAAATATCGACCCCACTACAGGAGCTGAAACATCGGGCTTGGGCGAATGGGCGGGAATCATACGCACTGACTGGAATACCCCCATTGCCCCAACGGAGGAAATGGTCGACAGCTACGCTATCTTGATTTCCGAACCATTGTTTCCAGATAAAAAAAATGAGGTGTATTTGAATTTTCCTGAGTTAAATCAAGTGGTTCAAATAGAATTTGGCTCCTATCTGGCCGACAGGGAATCGCCCGACGGCAAAAAATACTCTTGCTACGTTAACGGCATAGGCAATCCCGTCGACGATTCAAATTATATAATTCCTGTTCGGATTGTGCTCCCTCATAGAGCCACACTGCCTCAAGGCGAATAACTGGATTTTTTAATATCCCCGCTTCTGCTACTGCTGCGGAATCTCCTTCATCCAGCACCTATGCTCGGGATATACAGACCGGCATTGCCGGTTGGATATTCAATGGTGTTGGCGCTGGGAGATGGTTACGCCGGAGGGGGTGGCTTCCACTATGGTCGGACAACCGAAGAGAAGGGGGGCGTTGGCCTCGATGTGGCCCACGGGGAGGCCGTAGACTATGGGGATGTCGGGCATGTCGATGCTGCCGAAGAAGCGGTGCATCATGGTGTACATGTCGGGATGGTCGGCGCTCGGGCGGTATTCGGTGAATTGGCCTACGAGCACGGCGCTCACGCGACGGAATACACCGCGAAGATGCTGCTGCCAGAGTATCCTCTCCACCTTATATATCGGCTCGGCGATGTCTTCGATAAAGAGCATCGGCCGCGCCACAGCGCCACTCTCCACGGCCTCGGCGGTGTAGACACTCTCAAACGGGTCGTAGGGGGTGCCGATCAGTCCGCCGAGCACTGCCAGATTTCCTCCGGTCACCACCCCTTCGGCGCATCCATATCGGTTAAATGGATGAGCGTCGGCCATTATCTTCAGGTTTCCTCCGCGCAATACTTCCATTTCGGTCTCGTAGTAAGGAAACCCGCTGCCTCGCCCTATGTATTTGGCCATCGCTCCGTGGAGCGAGGCGTACCCTTTGCGCGTCCAGAGGCAGTGGAGTGCCGTAATGTCGCTGAAGCCCACAAGCCATTTGTTGAAGCATTCCTCCGGAAGCCGGTCGAGCTTTTCAAGTAGATGGACAGCCCCGTAGCCGCCACGCGAGCAGATTATGGCATTGACAGTCGGGTCGGCAAGCCCCTCCTCAAGATCGGAGAGGCGTTCGGAGGCCAACCCGCTGAAGGAACCATTGGCACCCTTGGCGTGAGGCATAACGACACACTCAAAGCCCTCGCTTTCAAGAGCCGCAGCGGCGCTGTCGATGAGCGTGGGGTCGATTTTCGATGCGGGCGACACGATGGCCACGCGGTTCCCGCACCTTAAAGCCGGAGGGCGCGCCAAGGCGCGCCCTCCCGATGTTATTTCGTTGGTTTTCATCTGTTTTCAGTTTACCTGCACGGGGATTCCGGTAGCCTCCGCGATGCGCCGGCCGATGGCCTGGATCTCGTCGAGGGGCACTTTCCGCAGCGTATTCGCCGGTGTGGGCCTATCGAGCGAATAGAGCATTATCTCGCGCGGGCGGATACGCCGGTAAGCCTCAATCAGCGCCTCCACCTCGGCATCGGTGGTGTTGTCGAACTCTGAGCCCTCCCACTCGCCGCGCAGCATCATGGTCTGTATGATTCCGGTTTCGGCGAAACGCGTAAGCCCCTCCACCACGCGGTCTATGGTGAAACCCGGCGCATTGGGGCGGTCGATTAGGCGCATCGTTGCCTCGACGGCCGAGTCGAGCTTCAGGATATTGTTGTCTACGCGCTCCAGAGCGGCGGCCACCCCGGGGGTGAAGATTCGCGTGGAGTTGGTCAACACGCTCACCTTCGCCTCCGGATAGTCGCGGTCGCGCAGGGCGAGCGTGTCGTCGATTATCCCCGCGAAATCGGGGTGGAGCGTCGGCTCACCGTTGCCCGAGAAGGTTATCACGTCGAGCCGCTGGCCGGCTTCCTTCATCTGCCGAAGGCGCGCGTCGAGCTGCCGTGCCACTTCGGCGCGCGCGGGCAACCCCGCCTTACCGGGCCCCTGGGCGTTGAACCCGGCCTCGCAGTAAAGGCAGTCGAACGTGCACGTCTTGCCATCAACCGGGCTGAGGTTCACCCCCAGCGAGGTACCCAGCCGGCGCGAGTGGATCGGTCCGAACACCGTCTCATGAAACATTACGGTCTGCATGGCGTAGCTTTTAACCTTATGCCGGGCATATGGGAATCAGACGGTAAGGATTTCCTTCTCCTTGGCGGCGAAAATCTCGTCGATTTTCTTGAGATACTTGTCGTGGATTTTCTGGGCCGTGGTCTCGGCGTCTTTCTCCACATCTTCGGGCATACCCTGTTTCACAGCCTTCTTCAGGCCGTCGATGGCGTCGCGGCGGGCGTTGCGCACGCTCACCTTGGCCTGCTCGGCCTCGCCCTTACACTGCTTTACGAGCTGCTTGCGGCGCTCCTCGGTGAGCGGTGGAATGCCGAGGCGGATCACCTCGCCGTTGTTTTCGGGCGTGATGCCAAGCTCGGAATTGATGATAGCCTTTTCAATCTCCTTGAACATGGCTTTCTCCCAGGGAGTTATAGCGATGGTGCGCGCGTCGGGAGTCGACACGTTGGCCACATTCGAGATTGGCACCTGCGAGCCATAGTATTCCACGCGGATTCCTTCCAGAATCTTCGGGTTGGCCTTGCCGGCACGGATACGTTGCAGAGTTTCGTCGAGATACATCACTGCCATCTCCATCTTCTCCTCTGCGGGGTCGAGATAAGTCTTGGGGTCGGTCATATCGTTATATTTTTTATTTGTTTCTAAGTATGATTACTACGAAAGGCCATCTTTGCTTCCATCCTCGAAATCAATACACCAGCGTGCCGATGTTCTCTCCGGCCAGCACTTTGGCCAGGTTGCCGGGTGTGTCCATGTCGAAAACTACGATGGGGAGACCGTTCTCCTTACATAGCGCCGTGGCGGTGAGGTCCATCACCTTCAGGCCGCGGGTATACACCTCGTCGTAGCTGATTTCCTGGAATTTGGTGGCCGTGGGGTCTTTCTCCGGGTCGGCGGTGTAGATGCCGTCTACGCGGGTTCCCTTGAGCATCACGTCGGCCTCGACCTCAACTCCGCGCAGAGCGGCTCCGGTGTCGGTGGTGAAGAATGGGTTGCCCGTGCCGCCCGAAAGGATAGCTATTTTACCCTCGCGCATGGCGTCGATGGCCTTCCATTTGCTGTAGTACTCGCCGATAGGATACATATTGAGCGCCGTAAACACCTGGGCCGGCTGTCCGATCGACGTAAGAGCCGAGCTGAGCGCCAGCGAGTTGATTACCGTGGCGAGCATACCCATCTGGTCGCCCTTCACGCGGTCGAATCCTTTGGCCGCCCCCTGCATTCCGCGGAATATGTTGCCGCCGCCTATCACGATGGCGATTTCCACGCCGCTGCCGGCGGCAGTCTTGATCTGCTCGGCATACTGCCCCAGACGCACCGGGTCGATGCCGTAGTGTTGTTCACCCATCAGCGATTCTCCGCTGAGCTTCAAAAGTATACGTTTATAGTTCCTGCGCATGGCTTTCGGTTGCTTGGAAGTGATTCAAGAAAGTGGTTCAATAACTTCTCATTCAATTTTACAAAGATACATAAAAAAACCGTGAGATTTTTAGCTAACTTTGCAGAAAGTTTCCAAACGCTACAGTTTCCACCCGATGGAGCAGATCAAACACGAGTGCGGCATCGCACTCATCCGGCTTCTCAAGCCTCTGAACTATTATAAAGAGAAATACGGCTCCGCCAGCTACGGCCTCAACAAGCTCTATCTCCTCATGGAGAAGCAGCACAACCGCGGCCAGGAAGCCGCCGGAGTGGGAGTGGTCAAGCTCAGGGCTCTTCCCGGCAGCGAATACCTCTATCGCGAGCGTGCGCTCGGGCCGAGTGCCATCGGCGACATTTTCAGCAAAATGCGCCACGCCATCGCCGATTTCGACCCCACGGCCCACACCGCGCGCGAGGTCGAGGAGGAAGCACCCTTCCTCGGCGAAATCTACATGGGCCATCTGCGCTACAGCACTACGGGCCGCTCGGGCATGAGCTACGTCCACCCCTTCCTCCGCCGCAACAACTGGCGCTCGCGCAATCTGATGCTCTGCGGCAACTTCAACATGACCAATGTCGACAACCTATTCGAGGCCATAGTGTCGCGCGGACAGCATCCGCGCATCTACAGCGACACCATCATGCTCCTCGAGCAACTCGGCTACGCGCTCGACAGCGAGCACTCACGGCTCTATCATGAGCTGCGCTCCACGCTGGAGGAGCCCGAGCTGACCCGCGCCATCGAGTCGCAGCTCGACATCGAGCGCGTGCTGCACTCCGAGGCCCCTGGTTGGGACGGCGGTTTCGTGATGTGCGGCTGCACCGGATCCGGCGACATGTTCGCCCTGCGCGACCGCCACGGCATCCGTCCGGCCTTCTATTTCGCCGACGACGAGGTGATTGCCGTCGCCTCCGAGCGTCCGGTGCTCTCTACTGCCTTCAACATCCCCACCGACCATATCCGCGAGCTCGCCCCCGGGTCCGCCCTGATATCCGACAGCCGCGGGCGCTACCGCGTATGCTCCATCCTGGAGCCGGGTCGCAATGCCCGCTGCTCGTTCGAGCGCGTATATTTCTCGCGCGGCAGCGACGCCGACATCTACCGCGAGCGCAAGCGCCTGGGGCGTAACCTCGTGCCGCAGCTGCTCCAGGCAATCGGAGGCGACACCGACTCCGCCGTTTTCTCATTCATCCCCAACACCGCCGAGGTAGCCTTCATGGGCCTCCAGCAGGCTCTGGAGGAGCATCTGGAGGACGAGAAGATGTGCGCCATCAACCGCGCGCAGAAGGCCGGCGATCTGAACCCCGTATCGCTTGCGCGCATCATGAAGCGCCATATCCGCGTGGAGAAAGTCGTCATCAAAGATATAAAGCTGCGCACATTCATAGCCGAAGGCTCCGAGCGCGACGACCTGGCCGCCCACGTCTACGACATCACCTACGGAACCATCCGCCCGGGCGTCGACACCATAGCCGTAATCGACGACTCGATAGTGCGCGGCACCACCCTCCGCCAGTCGATTCTCGCCATGCTCGGGCGCCTCGATCCGCGCCACATTGTGGTGCTCAGTTCATCGCCCCAGGTACGCTACCCCGACTGCTACGGCATCGACATGAGCCGCATGGCCGAGTTCATCGCCTTCCGCGCCGCCGTGGCCCTTCTGCGCGAATCGGGCCGCGAAAGTATTCTCGACGACACCTACGCTCGCTGCAAAGCCATGGCGAAGGCCCCCGACGCCGAACTGGAAAACTGTGTGAAGGCCGTCTACGCCCCCTTCACCGACCGCCAGATTTCGGAGAAAATCGCCGAAATGCTACGGCCGGAAGGTTTCAAGCCGAAAGTCACCATCATCTATCAGACTCTCGAAGGGCTCCACGAGGCCATCCCAGGCCATCCCGGCGACTGGTATTTTTCCGGCGACTACCCCACCCCCGGCGCCATCCGTCTGGTCAACCAGGCATTCGTCAACTACTACGAAGGCCACGCCGACCGTCGCTAATTCCTGCTTTTCAATACCAGGAATGACTGTTTCTTACACTTTTCTGCCCCGAAATATTAGAGGATGAGAGTCTACTGTCGGATGCATAAAAGTCTGATTATAGCCTTATGTTTCCGTGCCGCTCCATACCTAAAATATATTAGCGGAGAGGAAGCGGCGATGGACATGTGTACCCAATTGTGAGTATTTTTATGCGTGGAGAGGCGGTATGTTGGTAATTAATATTAATTTTGCGGCATCAATTCAAAACCAATATCGACAATTAAACAACCGGCAGCGTTTATCCGGATTTACGAAAGGGATCATCCTGCTGTCATTCAAAAAAACATCATGTTCATGAAGAAAACTTTACTTCTAAGTGCTCTCCTCTTCTCTGCGGCCGCAGCAAATGCCGCCGACGTAACGGCCACATATCAGGCAAGCGCATGGCTGAAATCCGAAAACATGTGTAACTTCGACGCCGTCGCCCCGGCAAACGCCACCGACTTCTACGTAGGCTGCACCTTCGACAACGGAACGGCCAACAAAAATGCCGAGGCGCTCTACTGGTCCGACACAGAAATCGTGGCCAAGGACAGCTACACCGGCTCGATAGTGAAGAATGTGCTCCTGGCGCGCGCCGACGCCCAGTGCGCCCCGGTATGGACCATCGCCACCGACTTCGCCCAGTGTGAGAACAACAGCGTATTTCTGACGCGTCTGCAGAGCGGCTCGGCCGTTTATGCCTTTAACCTGCGCGCATCCAATGCCGCCTCGGGCAAAGCATTCTCCTTCACCGACAAGGCCGGTAATAAATTTGAATTCGGTGTAACCCCTCAGGCTACGGCTAAGAATACCAACTGCGGCCTGATTCTCTGCCTCTCGCCCGAAGGCGTCTATCAGTGGCACGTTGTCATCGAGGCCGACAACTTCACCGCCGAGGACCCCTCGGTTGCAGCTCCCGAAACGTTCAAAGCGACATCGCTTGTCGCCGACAGTCACGACAACGTATTCCTTGCCGGCAACTACGGTGGCGGATACCTTGATTTTGGCAACGGCGTGAAAGCTCCTGCTGCCGCCAACACCACCATCACCAACGGCAAAGCCACCGGCGCCACTTCGTTTGTAGTGAAAATCAACCACGAGGGTAAAGCCACTTCCGTTCTCACCGCTCTCGCCGGAGCAGGCGCCGGAGCAAAGGAAACTCAGCAGGTGCTCGCCACCGATGGCACACAGCTCGCTTTGGCCGAATATGTTGTCGACGCAGCCGGCGGCAAATCAATCCTTTACTTCGGGCTTGACGGCACCGACGCACTTGTGGCCGACGCGACGAAATATTCCATCGCTACAACCGGGGCCGTCCAGCTTTCATCCGCTGCATTCCATTCCGGCGAACTGCTGATCAACGGCAACTCCAACCAGGCTCTTACCCAGGACGATGAGAAAATCTTCACCCCGGCCTCAGCAGGCAAATACGAGGGTCTCACTCTCCGCGCAAGCTTTACCCCGAGCTCTCCCTCCACCTGCTATGCCACCGGCGTCTTCATAGGCAAGACCAACTACAGCTGGGTCCGCGACGGCAAACTCCTCACCTACGGCTACTGCCTGACCGGCAGCAAAGTGAACCTCAACGTATTCGACTATGCCACCGCCAAGAAGCTGCAGACCATCGATCTCGCCGTGGCAGGCGCCACCAATGCCGCCTTCTTCAACGAAAACAACAATACCCTATACGGCACAACCTATGCCAAAGGTGCAACATCCTTCCCCGGCACCGAGGTGAAATACAATCCCACCGTCTTCAACGGCATTCTCGGTGCATGGAAGGTTGCCGGTCTTAGCAGCGCAATCAACTCCGTGGCCGACGACACCGTCGACGCCGACGCCCCCGTTGAATATTTCAACCTGCAGGGAATACGTGTAGCCAACCCCTCGAAGGGTTCCCTCGTGATCCGCCGTCAGGGCACTAAGGTAACCAAGGTGATTTTCTGATCGCCGCGGTCAGCATAAGGATAAACCACTTTTGATTTTTGAGTAACTTTTAGTTTTTACGTAAGCAAAGACGAAACAGGCCCCCGCGTGAGCAGGGGCCTGTTCATATGCTGTAGTGGTATGCGTTACTTACTGAATCTCAACACGGTGAAGGAATATGGCGGGAGGACAATCTGCGCGGGGACGGCGTCGAGGGCCGTCACCTCGGGGAGGGCGTCGGTCTGCGCAGGGGTGCCGGTCAGCGTGGTGCGCCGGATAGCGGAGGGAGTGAATCCGAGCGTGGAGGCCAGGTCCGTATCAAGCTGAACTTCGACCGGGAGCAGGTTGGCGAGTTTCACCACGGTGTCGCCGCCGGAAGTGCGGACGATGGAAACACCCACGCGGCGCGTAGCGTCGGCGCCGGGGTCGTCACCCTCATAGCTGACGGCGGAATTTACATACGTCGTGCCGGAGTTGGCGCCGTAGAGCTGCTGCACATGGTAGTCGACGGTAGGACGGACTTCCGTGTTGCTGAAATATATCAGATCGGGGCGCCACTGCGTGTGGCCGTCTTTTGCAAGGAGGGGTGCGTAGGAGGCCATCTCCACCACGTCGGCGTTGCGCTCCACGGCGGTGAGATAGAGAGCTTCGGCCAGGGCAGTCTCAACGTTGCTGGGACGACCGTCGAGATGGGCGGCCCATTCCCCGAGATATACGTGAGGCTTGCTACGGTCGTACGAATCGTAATAGTCCTGGTTGTGAATCATCCATCCGGGCTGCACGTAGTAGTGTTCGTCGACCATTGGAACGCCCTTCTCTGTGGCGAGCTGCCAGCCGAGCTCGTAATCGGCGCCTTCGTAGAATGGGCCGACGGTGCCTATCACTTTTACTTCCGGGTGCGTAGCGGCCACGGCGTCGTAGATTTTGTTGAAGCGCTCGGTAAACACCGGAGTAATCATATCCTCATTGCCGATGCCTATGTATTTGAGGTTGAACGGCTCGGGATGGCCGGCCTCGGCGCGGAGTCGACCCCATCGGGTGGTGCGGGCGTCGCCGTTGGCGTATTCTATCAGGTCGAGCACATCCTGAACGTAGGCGTCCATCTCCTCCATCGGAATGCCGCCCTGCTGGCCGTAGGAGGCGGTGAAGGTGTGGCTGTGGTGCGACGCGTCGCCCGAGTTCTGGCAGGGGACGCCAGCGGCCACCACCGGGAGCGGCTCGGCACCGATGTCCTCGCAGAAAAGGAAATATTCATGGTAGCCCAGGCCGCGGGTCTGGTGATATCCCCAGAGGTTACTAAGCGGCTTGCGCGCCTCAAGCGGACCGATGGAGCCCTTCCAGTCGTAGATGTTGTCGACACCGTCGCCGTGGGCCACGCAGCCGCCGGGAAAGCGCACGAAGCGCGGATGGAGGTCGGCGAGCGTCTGCGCCAGGTCGGCGCGGAGGCCGTTGCGGCGCCCCTTGAAGGTGTTGCGCGGGAAGAGCGAAATCATGTCGAGATGCAGCTCGTCGGCAGCCGAAGGGATGAGCACAAGCCGGCCGCAGGGGGTGGATTCCGCAGGCGTAAGCGTGGCCTTGTACTCCTTCCATCCTTTTCCCTTGGGCGAGAGCGAAGTGGAGGCGAGAACGTTGCCGAGCGTGTCGCGCAGTTCGACGCGGAGCCTCAGGGCCTTGGCGCCGGCGCCGAGGCGCGAGCGCAGCGAAAGGTCGTATTTCTCACCCTTCTTCAGGGCGATACCGTCGAAGCCGCTATTGCTGAGTGTCTGCCCCTTGAGCACGGCATAGTGCGGATTGTTGGGGTGGATGGGATCGTCGGTGGCGATTTGCGGACGTCCGGCGGCATCGTCGGTATGCCAGGAGGTAGTGGCCGACCACTTGCTGCGGTCGTTGGAGTTATATTCGAAGTCGCGGTTCTGGATAAGCTCGGCGTATAGGCCGCCGTCGGCCGCGTAGTTGATATCCTCGAAGAAAATGCCCATCAGATTGGGGCTGATGGCCTTCGTGGAGTCGGGATAGACCGTGAGCGCCCCTTTCAGAGGCGTCAGCGAGGCGAAGCGAACGGCATCGCCGGCCATGGTCTGCGCATGGAAGGCGTCGCGGTAGGCGCGGTGGTCGCCGTAGCGCCGCAACTCCTCAACGAGCGAGTATGGCACCTTCTGCGCCATCCCCTCGCGTTCCTTCGAACCCACACGCGCCCTTAGAGGCGTAGCTTTCGATGCTATGGGAGCCGGAGCAACATCTGTATATGTCTGCGCGCCCCAGCGGATAAGGTCGGGCGACTCCACGCGTGCCCACCCTTTACCCTCGGGAGAAAGCTCCCAGGTAGCAACCCAGGCGCCGTCGACAGTCTGCGCCAGCGAGGGGTGGAACATCTTCTTCATCCGTCCCCAGGGGCCGAAATCGCTGTTGACCACGGAATTGCCGTTGTTGAGCTTCTGCCACGACGTTCCGTCGGCGCTCCAGGCGAGCCTCAGGCCACCCTCACCATTGGCGTTGGCATACGAAAAGATATAGACGGAGTCCGGTTGATTGGCATCGGCCGCAGGCGCACCCCCCGAAAGAGCCGCCACAGCTATCCCCATCCCGAGAATAATTTTCTTCATGGTTAGATTCAAATTTATAAAAGATAGGTCTCTAAATATTTCCCTACAAATTTAGGGATTTCGCCCCACTCCCGCAAACCACCCGTCCATCCCCCAAAATACGACGCCCCGCTATGAAAAGCATGGATCCTGAACATGCTTCCATAGCAGGGCGTGCGTTCTTTTCGCAGGCCGAAAAGAACCAAAAGGCCCAGAGGCGCGGAGAAAAGCTTTACGGCGAGGGGGCCGCGCTGCGGCTGGTGCGGCAGAACTCGCTGCGCTCAGACACTGCCGCTCCAAGACGCCGCAGCTTTGCAGCCGCCTCGCCTGCTTTTCTCAGAGCGCCTGCCATCCGGACGGAAACGACAGCAGGGGGATTCCGAGGAGGTGGGATGGGATGCGCCATTGACCGATAGGGACCTGGCAACAGCCCGCAGTCGGTCAATTGAGGGGGATAGAATAGACTCAGAAAATATATAAAAAATTTTTTCGGGTGACATACGATTTATGCGGATTTTTAAAAACGGGGGGAATTTTGTAATTTTGCGGATTAAATGCCGAAAAAGGCGCATCCCTGCGCCTTCGGCACACTGTCTTGATTTATAATTTGCAGACTGATATGACGAAGAACTTCAAACGTACGCTCGTTACGACCGCCCTCCCCTATGCAAACGGCCCTGTTCACATCGGCCATCTGGCCGGCGTATATGTGCCCGCCGACATCTATACCCGCTTTCTGCGCCTGCGCGGCGAGGATGTGGTGATGATCGGAGGCTCCGACGAGCATGGTGTGCCCATCACGATTAAGGCTAAAAAAGAGGGGGTGACACCCCAGGATATCGTTGACCGCTATCACAAAATCATCAAGGATTCGTTTGAAGGTCTCGGCATCAGTTTCGACATCTATTCGCGCACCACTTCCTCCATCCACGAGGCCACGGCGTCGGAGTTCTTCCGCCGGCTGTACGACAACGGGCAGTTCGTGGAGAAGACGTCGATGCAGCTTTTCGACGAGAAGGCCAACCAGTTTCTGGCAGACCGCTACGTGACGGGCGAATGCCCCCACTGCCACAATCTGAACGCCTACGGCGACCAGTGTGAGGCATGCGGCTCGTCGCTCAACGCCACCGACCTGATCAACCCTAAGAGCGCCATCACGGGCAACACGCCGGTGCTGAAGGAGACGAAGCACTGGTATCTGCCGCTCGACCGCTGGGAGGGTGCGCTGAGCCGCTGGATTCTCGAAGGGCACAAGGAATGGAAAACGAACGTCTACGGCCAGTGCAAGTCGTGGATCGACCTGGGGCTACAGCCCCGCGCCGTGAGCCGTGACCTCGACTGGGGCGTACCCGTTCCGGTGGAAGGGGCCGACGGCAAGGTGCTCTACGTATGGTTCGACGCCCCGATCGGCTATATCTCCAACACCAAGGAGCTGCTGCCCGACTCGTGGGAGAAATACTGGAAGAACCCCGAGACCCGCATCATAAACTTCATCGGCAAGGACAACATAGTGTTCCACTGCATCATCTTCCCGGCGATGCTCATGGCCTACGGCGACGGCTTCCAACTGCCCGACAACGTGCCGGCGATGGAGTTTCTCAACCTCGAGGGCGACAAAATCTCTACCTCGCGCAACTGGGCCATCTGGCTCCACGAGTATCTGCAGGATTTCCCCGGCAAGCAAGACGTATTGCGCTACGTGCTGACGGCCAACGCCCCCGAGACGAAAGACAACGATTTCACCTGGCGCGACTTCCAGAACCGCAACAATTCGGAGCTTGTGGCCATATTCGGCAACTTCGTGAACCGCGCCGTGGTTCTCACCCACAAATATTTTGACGGCACGGTGCCGGCCGCCGGCACCCTCGAGGAGGCCGACAAGGCCGCACTGGCTGAAATCGCCGATACCTGCGGCCGCCTGACCGAAAACCTCGAGAACTTCCACTTCCGCGAGGCTCTGAAGGAGGCGATGAACATTGCCCGCACAGGCAACCGCTACCTGCAGGAGACCGAGCCATGGAAGGTGGCCAAGACCGACATGGCCCGCACGGCCACCATACTCAACACGGCCCTGCAGATCTGCGCCAACCTGGCTATCGCCTTCGAGCCGTTCCTCCCCTTCACGGCCGAAAAACTGAGCCGGATGCTCGGTCTGACCGGCCTGAAATGGGCCGACCTTGGCCGCGCCGGCCTCATCGCCGCCGGGAGCACCATCGGACAGCCCGAACTGCTCTTCGAAAAGATTGAGGACGACACCATCCAGGCGCAGCTCGACCGCCTGGCCCGCATAAAAGAGGAGAACAAGCTCAACAGCTGGAAACCCGCGCCGCAGCTCCCCGACGTGGCTTTCGACGATTTCCTCAAGACCGATATCCGCGTAGGCACCGTGAAGGAATGCAAACGCGTGCCCAAGGCCGACAAACTCCTTCAGTTCCTCATCGACGACGGAATGGGCGACCGCACCATAGTGAGCGGAATCGCCAAATACTACAAGCCGGAGGATCTGGTAGGCAAGCAGGTATGCTTCGTGGCCAATTTCGCTCCGCGCAAGCTCAAGGGTGTCGAGAGCCAGGGAATGATTCTCTCGGCCGAGAACCCCGACGGCTCGCTGACTGTGATTGGCCCGACAGGCGCCGTTCAGCCCGGAGCGCAGGTAAAATAGCGCCTCCAAAGGATATGAGACCCGTAGGCCGTATAAGTCTATAAGATAAGCCCTATAGGGCCTATAGTTCCCATATAATTCACGGATTCAAGTTTCTGATTTTTTGTAGTATTGGAAATGAGCGAAAAACGTCCGCGCATCCTTATAATCTATACCGGCGGTACAATAGGAATGATCGAGGACCCGGCCACGGGCACCCTCAAGCCATTCGATTTCAACCACCTTATAGACAACGTGCCCAAAATCCGCATGCTCGACTACGACATTGAACACATACAGTTCAAGCATCCCATCGACTCATCCGACATCAATCCGGCTCACTGGGAGCAGATCGCGAGGCATATCGGGCAGAACTACGAGAAGTTCGACGGATTCGTGGTACTCCACGGCACAGACACCATGGCCTTCACGGCCTCGGCGCTCAGCTTCATGCTCGAAAATCTCAGCAAGCCCGTGATAATCACCGGCTCGCAGCTCCCCATCGGCGAGGTGCGCACCGACGGCGAGGAAAACCTCATCACAGCCCTCCAGATAGCCGCCGAGCGCGACCCGGTCAACGGCCAACCGATGGTGCAGGAGGTTGCCATACTTTTCGAGAATTATCTGTGGCGCGGCAACCGGTCGACCAAGATGAGCGCCGACAATTTCAATGCCTTCAAGAGCAACAACTACCCCTCTCTGGCAAAAATCGGTCTGTCGATCCACTACAATCACGACGCGCTCTGGCGCGTGCGCGACAAGCGTCCGCTTATTCTCCACACGGGGATGAAATCTACCGTAATAGTAGTGTATGTGCATCCGGGCATCACTGAGGCATCGCTGCGCCAGCAGCTGGCCACGCCGGGCACACAGGGTGTGATTCTCCTGACCTACGGCGCCGGCAACGCTCCTACGGAGGATTGGTTCCAGCAGGCGGTGAAAGATGCGGTGGAAAGCGGCAAAGTGGTAATCAACGTGACGCAGTGCCCCAACGGAAGCGTGCATCAGAAGCGCTACTATACAGGCAATATCCTGGAGCGCGCAGGGGTGATTTCAGGCCACGACCTCACCACCGAGGCCGCCCTCACAAAGCTTATGTTTCTTTTCGGCACGGGGATTTCCGCCGGCCAGGTGGCCCGCAGCATGAAGCATCCGCTCTGCGGCGAGATGACAATCTGACCCGACTGCCGCGACACCGGCACCCTCTTAATCGAGGCCCCGGCGCTTTGGATTGGCGGGAAACCATCCCTTGGCCACTCGCTCGCGTTGCTCGAAAATCTCCTTGATGGTCCAGAACGACGAGAAAGCAAGCACTCCAAGAAGAGTCTGCCATATAATTGCCTCGACAAACAGCGACGCCACCACCGCCGCAACGCCCAGAACGAGGAACCACCACCAGCAGCGGGTGCCGAACCAATAATAGAATTTCACTACCACAGGGTGAAAAATGCCGATTATCAGGAATGTGGCCATGCCAAGGAGCAGGCCGGTGAAATGCAGTCCGGAGAAATCCATCGGATATTACTTTAATTTACAACAAGGAGGAGCGCTATCTGCGCGCCTCCTGATTTTTATATTTGCGGTAGGCCGAAGCCAGACGTGTATGATAGCCTCGCGCCTTGGCCTTGGGCCCGTTGTAGCGCAGTGCAAACTTAAGCCACTGATGCTGCCGTATAGGTTCGACCAGACCGTTGCTCTCAATGAAGCGGGCGAACAGTTCAAGCTGGTCGCGCTCGGAGCGGCCCATGAGAGCGACGAATTCCTCTATATTGTCGCACCCGCATTTACGCCAGTTGAACCCTCCGATCTGAAACATCCCCCAGAAACAACTCTCCACGCCAAGGGGCTTGCAGATTTTCGCGGCGGCCTCCAGACGCGCATACTGTGCACCCTGATAGGAGCCATATTTGGCCCGGTCGGGTTTGCGGAAAATCACCGGGGAGCTCTTGCGGGCCTTTTCGAGCGACACTCCGCGCCTGCGTGCAAACTGCTGGAACATCGAGAGGTCGAAGTTGATAAGCGGTTTGCCGGGCTTCCAGAAACCCTTGTGGGAGGGTCCCGCCTCGATATCGACTACGGCCTTGATGGCGGCGGTCTCCACGCCGAGCTCCTCGGCTACGGTGCGGTAGTCGTCGTCGGTGAGACGGAGATATCGACTGTCGGTGGCGGTATTGTGGAAATGGAACAATGCTGTATCCGCCCACGCCACAGGGTCGACATCGGGCACTTCCTCAACAATCGTGCGGAAAGGTAGCTCGACCTCCTCGAGGTCGGTGGTGTCGACGTAGGCTGCCAGCAGGGAGATTGCCGACCGGGCGGGGAGAGCGGCCTGCCGGGATTCCATGGTATCGGCCGGAGCGGCCGAAGGAGCGGGATGCGCGGATGCGCGGCGCGTGTCGGCATAAGAAGTGAAAATGCTCCCGGCCAGCAGAAGTGAGGCCGGGAACATTATGGATAGCGCAGCGCTGATTTTGTGGGAATTACCCATAGGCATCAGTGGTTAGGTTTAAGGTGGAGAAAGAAAGGAGAAGGTTGGCGACCGCTTATTTGCGGAGGTCGGCCACCTTCTCGATAGTGCGGCGGAGCTGACCCCAGAAGCGCTCTACGGCGGGAATATGCATGCGTTCGGAGGGAGAATGCACGTCGCGCAGCGTCGGACCGAACGACACCATGTCGAGGCCGGGATAGTTCTGCTGGAAGAGCGAGCACTCCAGGCCGGCGTGGATTGCCTTGATGGCGGGACGCTTGCCGTAAAGCTCCTCGTAAGCATCGGAAGCCAGACGCATCACGGTGGAATCGAGGTTGGGCGTCCATGCGGGGTAGCCTTCGCCATGCTCTACGGTAGCGCCGGCGAGAGTGAATACGGCCTCTACCTGGTCGGCGATGTCGAATTTACGCGAATCGACGCTGGAGCGCTGGGAAGTGGTGACGAGGATGCGACCGCCGTCGGCCATCTTGACGGATGCGAGGTTGGTGGAGGTCTCTACGAGGCCTTCGATGTCGCGGCTCATGGAAATCACTCCGTGGGGGGCGCAGTAGAGCGCGAGGATGAGATTGCGCGAGGTGGCGCTGTCGACGGTGAAATCGGGCTTGTCGACGCTGTCGAGCGAAAGTTTGAGGGTCGTCTCCAGCCCCTTGTATTCCTTCTCTATGTCGGCCACATACTGATTGAAGGCGATGCGGACATCCTCCTTCTTAGAGGTGTGGACACCGAAAACCACGTGGGCCGCACGCGGAATGGCGTTGCGGAGGTTGCCGCCGTCGATTTCGCAGATCTCGACTTCGCCTTTCTTCATGAGGTTGAAGAGGAAGCGGGCCACGAGCTTGTTGGCATTGGCGCGTCCGAGATGGATGTCGCCTCCGGAGTGGCCTCCGAGGCCGTCGCGCACGTCGACCTTGAAATAGTGGAAGTCGGCCGGGGCGAAAGAGCGGCTGTAGTGGAACGTAGCCACGGTGTCGATGCCGCCGGCGCAGCCTACGAACACCTCGGCGTCGTCTTCGGAGTCGAGGTTGATGAGCATGGTGCCCGTAAGCTCGCCTTTCTCAAGATTGTTGGCGCCGGTCATGCCGGTCTCCTCGTCCATGGTGATGAGCACTTCGAGCGGACCATGAACCAGGTCGGGATCGGTAAGAGCGGCCAGAGCGGCAGCCACGCCGATGCCGTTGTCGGCGCCGAGGGTAGTTCCGTCGGCCCGCACCCACTCGCCGTCGACGATGGTATGGATTGGAGTGGTGGTGAAGTCGAAACTCTTGTCGTTGCTCTCGCATACCATATCCATGTGGCCCTGGAGGATGAGCGTGGGAGCGTTCTCATGGCCGGGAGTGGCGGGTTTGCGGAGAATCACGTTGCCGATGCGGTCGGCATGGGCGTCGATGCCGTGGGTTTTGGCATAGTCGAGAATGAACTGACGTATTTTCTCCTCCTTCTTGGAGGGGCGGGGGATTTTGGTGATTTCATCGAAAATCCCGAAGACAGCCTTGGGCTGAAGGTCTTTTACTTGCATGTTCGGGTGGTGTTATAATGTTTCTGATGTTGCGGATGTAACCGATGTGGTTTATGCAATGGGTTGGAGAGCGTTTAAAATAAGTTTGAGAATGGAAAAATCTGTTAAAAGATATGATTTCTCACCCCCTAAGTTACAAAATAAAATTTACTTATGGCGAAAAATCAAGCTATGTTTCCTATATTTGCGCAGTCAACGCGGCGGAGAGCCTGCCTTTTCCTCCGCATAAGGAAGAAAACAGACCATACAATTATCCCTCGTTCCGAGCCCCGTGCATATGAAGCTCATAGCAATATCAATCGGATTGATAGCCCTGGCCGTACTGCTGCTCGGTGTGAAGGCGCTCTTCGTAAGAGGCGGGAAGTTTCCGGAGGGTCATTCCCACGACCTGAAGGAGATAGCAAGGAAAAAGAAATAAAAAAACAACACCATAAAAACGCATGAAAAAAACAGCCTACGCTGCAGCCGCACTTGCAGCCGTAATGATTTCCGCATGCTCAGGCAACGAAAAGAAAGCCGATGCAGAAAAGACGGAAAAGAAAACGGTGAAGGTGGAATCCGAGTCGTTTGAACCCACCACCAATATCCGCTACTACAATATGGACTCGGTGATGGCCAACTACGAGCTTGTGAAGACCTTCAACGAAGCCAATCTGCGCACCATGACCGAGCTTCAGAACGCCCAGCGCTCGCGCGAAGGCGAACTCAACCGCCTTGCGGCCTCGATCCAGCAGAAGATGCAGAACAACGGCTACCTCTCGGAGGCATCGTACAACGCCGACGTGGCCGAGCTCAACAAAAAACAGCAGGCCGCCCAGAACTACCTCGGTTCGCTCCAGCAGCGTGCTCAGGAGGACGCCCTGCGCCAGCAGGAGGAGTTTATCGACTCGCTCAACAATTTCCTTGCAGAATATAACAAGACCCGCCACTACGACGCCATCCTTCTCTACGCTCCTGGCGAGCTCTTCAACCCTGCGCTCGACATCACCAACGACATAATCGAGGGTCTGAACGCAAAATATAAGAAAGCGAATCCCGCCAAGGCCGAGGAAACGGCCGACGACGCCAAGAAAAAGTAAGCCGACCTGAAGGCCGCTGCTGATGCACCTTCACAGAGCGGCCGCCAGAGGCCGGATGAGGCCTTAAAGGCCACAGAAAGCCCTTGAAAGGCGGCTTCGGAAAGAAAATCCACGGATTTTTGAAAAAATTTCAGAAAATATTTTGCGGAATCGAAAAAGGTTGCTAACTTTGCATCCGCAAACGGGAAGAAAGCCAAACCCCAACCGAGCCGAGCGAGGCCGGCGGCTTACAAAAATCTCCCGTCAAGCATCAAAATTCTTCTGGTGCGGTAGTTCAGTCGGTTAGAATACCGGCCTGTCACGCCGGGGGTCGCGAGTTCGAGTCTCGTCCGCACCGCAGGAGAGAGAGGAGAATGAGTAATTTATAAACTTCGGTTTATGGTTACTCATTCTTTTTTTTGTATCCATACCGGAGCCGAGCGGGATAAAGCAGAAGGACTCTCAGGCACGGCCGGAGGGAATGAGCCGGGATAAAGCCCGGAGCACAAACAAATCAGAGCCATCCGCAAAGAAGGCTCTTAAAACAGAAGAATGTTAAACAGAGGGATGGTTGCTGAGAGAACAGGGGGGTGCGCTGAGAGATTGGAAGCGGGGCTTCGGTCGAGAGATTGGAAGAGAGATTTGTTAATGCTTTTGGTTAAACATGGTTAAACTCGCGGCAAATATGACAAAAATCATATTTCGTGATTTGAAAAGTGAGTAATTTTGCAATCGTTTAGATTGGGGGATGTTAGGCGCGTGCGGATGCAGGTTGCCCGATGGAAATTTTCGGACAACGGCGGATGCCCCAGGGTGCATCCCTACAAGATGACGCCTTCCAGCGGGGAGGGATTGAAAGCGCTGGAGCATCTGACCGACTGGACAACTGAAAAACAAGCATCAAGTTGACCGACCAACTGAGAAATAAACTTCAAGTTGACTGACCAGTGAGAAACAGGTATGAAGTTGACTGACTAACCGAGAAAATAAACTACAATAGGTAAAATAAATTAAACAAGCAGAAAATGATGAATTGCAAATTGCATTCGCTGGCCGCTTTCGCAGTGGTTTCCGCGACTTTCCTCACTTTCACATCGTGCGGCAAAAAAGACGCCCAGCAGATGGCCGGGGCCGGTGCGGCTCCCCAAATCGGCGTAATGACCGTAGAGCAGGGCGCTTCCGACCTCAACAGCGCCTATTCGGCCACCATCAAGGGTAAGACAGACATCGAGGTACGCCCGCTGGTATCGGGTTTCATCACAAAAGTACATGTTGACGAGGGTCAGCGCGTGAGCAAGGGTCAGACACTCTTCACGCTCGACCAGGTGCAGTATCAGGCTGCAGTGGAGCAGGCCCAGGCGGCCGTTGCCTCTGCAAAGACCGCTCTTGAAAGCGCCAAGCTGACGGCTGCCAACAAGCAGCGCCTTTTCGACAAAAATATAATCAGCGAATATGAGAACCAGCTGGCCAAGAACCAGCTCGCGCAGGCCGAGGCCTCGCTGAGCCAGGCTCAGGCGGCTCTCGTAACAGCCCGCAAGAATCTGAGCTACACGGTTGTTACCGCTCCCTCCGACGGCTTCGTAGGCTCGATTCCCAACCGCGAGGGCTCGCTCGCATCGCCCTCGATGGTAACGCCTCTCACCACCGTGAGCGACAACAGCGACGTGTACGCCTACTTCTCGCTTAACGAAAAGGACATTCTGGAAATGACCGACGGCGGCAAGATCGCGCTTAACACTGCCATCGCCCAGATGCCCGCAGTGCAGCTCCAGCTTTCCGACGGCACGATTTATCCCGAGGCCGGCAAAGTAGCCACCGTAAGCGGCGTAATCGACAACTCGACCGGCGCCGCCAACGTGCGTGCCCGCTTCAAGAACATCAACGGAATGCTCCGCAGCGGCTCCACGGGCATGATTCTGATTCCCAATCATAAGGAAAACGTAATCCTCGTGCCTCAGAAGGCTACGTTCGAGGTTCAGGACCGTCGGTTCGTATATGTGGTCAACGATTCGAACAAAACCGTCAGCACGGCCATCACCATTGCTCCAGAGAACGACGGCAAGCAGTTTATCGTTACCGGCGGCCTCGAGCCGGGTCAGCGCGTGGTTGTAGAGGGCGTAGGCACCAAGGTGCGCGACAACATGGAGATCGCTCCCGTCGACGCAGCCCAGGCAGCAGCTGCAGCGGCCGCACAGGGCCAGCAGCCCCAGCAGGGAAAGTAATCCCCTCCCCTATCAACCGCAACACTCCAACCAAACAACATCATTCTGAATACCAACAATGAAACTGGATACCTTCATAAACCGTCCGGTGCTATCGACGGTTATCTCCATCTTCATAGTGCTGTTGGGTCTGATCGGACTGTCGTCGCTTCCTATCACGAAGTTCCCTGATATAGCGCCACCTACAATCCGTGTATCGACCACCTACAACGGCGCCAACGCCCAGGCCGTGCTGAATTCGGTGATTGCCCCCCTCGAGGAGTCGATCAACGGAGCCGAAGGCATGACCTACATCGAATCGACGGCCACCAACGCCGGTTCGGCCGATATTTCCGTACACTTCGAGCAGGGTTTCGACCCCGACATGGCGGCTGTCGACGTGCAGAACCGCGTGTCGAAGGCACTCAACCTGCTACCCGCCGAGGTTACGCAGGTGGGCGTGCAGACCCAGAAACGCCAGAGCTCGATGCTCGTGGGTATCGCCCTCTACAGCGATGTTCCCGAGTACGACGGTGAATTCCTTGACAACTACATGAAAATCAACGTCATCCCGGTGCTCCAGCGTGTGAGCGGCGTGGGTGACGTGATGAGCTTCGGCGGCGACTACTCCATGCGCATATGGATAAAGCCGGAAATCATGGCCCAGTACGGTCTGACTCCTTCTGACGTGGCTGCCGCACTTAAGGACCAGAACGTCGAGGCCGCCCCCGGCTCGTTTGGCGCCCAGGGCAACCAGAGCTTCCAGTATACGCTGAAATACCGCGGACGCTACGAGACTCCGGAGGAGTTCGAAAACATCGTGGTACGCACCAACGCCAACGGCGACGTGCTCCGCCTGAAGGATGTAGCCGACGTTGAGCTGGGCAAGGTGACCTACGACTTCGAGAGCACCCTCAACGGCAAGCCCGCAACGATGGCCATCGTATTCCAGACGGCCGGATCGAACGCCACACAGATCATCGACGACTGTCTGGCGCAGGTCGACGAGCTCTCGAAAGACCTTCCCTCGGGACTGCACTTCGCCGTTCCGATGAACAACAACGACTTCCTGTTCGCATCAATCCACAAGGTAATATCGACGCTTATCGAGGCGTTCATCCTTGTGTTCTTCGTGGTATACGTGTTCCTCAGCGACATCCGAAGCACGCTGATTCCTGCCATCGCCATCCCAGTGGCCCTGGTAGGCACATTCTTCTTCATGAACCTTATCGGCTTCTCGGTGAACCTCATCACGCTGTCGGCACTTGTGCTTGCGATCGCCATCGTGGTCGACGACGCCATCGTGGTGGTGGAAGCCGTGCACGCCAAGCTCGACGCGGGCTACAAGAGTTCGCGCAAGGCTGCTATCGATGCCATGAGCGAGATCGGCACGGCCATCATCTCGATTACACTCGTAATGATGCTGGTGTTCATCCCCGTATCGTTCATGCCAGGTACGGCCGGTATCTTCTACCGCCAGTTCGGTCTGACAATGGCCATAGCCATCGGTCTGTCGGCTCTTAACGCTCTGACGCTGTCGCCGGCGCTGTGTGCCGTGTTCCTCAAGCCCCATCCCGCGGCCGACGGACACGAACCCTCGCTCAAAGAGCGTATGACCGACGCCTACAGCGCCGCCGGAAAAGCCTACGCCAGCAAGATGCAGACCCTCTGGATTCCTCTGGGCACGCTCTGCCTGCTGGTGGCTACCGTTACCTTCATGGTGAAGGGATGGTTCGACTTCCCCACCGTGGGCCAGGGCATCATCGCCATAGTATGCGCCATCGCTACCGTGGCCGGCCTGTTCACCCAGGCGTTCAAGCGCGGCTTCGAGCGTGTGTTCAGCTTCATCCTCAAGCACTACAACAAGTGGACGAGCTTCTTCATCCGCCACAAAATCTCATGCGCCGGCATCGTGGCCGCCAGCATCGGCATCCTCGTATGGCTCATGAGCACCACCCCGTCGACCCTCGTGCCCAACGAGGATACGGGCGTACTCTTCTGTATGGTCGACATGCCCCCGGGCACATCGCAGGAACGCACCATCGAGGTGATGGACCAGGTCGACACGATGCTTATGAGCATCCCCGCGGTGAAATACTCGCAGAAAATCGCCGGCTATTCGTTTATCGCCGGCCAGGGTGCCACCTACGGTACATTCATCGTGAAGCTCAAGGACTGGAGCGAGCGCGACAAAAAGACGGAGAGCTCCGACGCCGTGCTCGGTCAGATCTACGCAATGACAGGGCAGCTCGTGAAAGACGGCCGCGTGATGGCATTCGCACCGCCCATGATCGACGGCTATTCGATGACCAACGGCTTCGAGCTTAAAATGCAGGACAAGACCGGCGGCGACATCGACCAGTTCTTCGCCATCGTGCAGGGCTTCCTGGCTCAGCTCAACGCCCAGCCGGAAATCCAGATGGCCTACACCACCTTCAACCCCACATTCCCGCAGTATAAGATCGACATCGATGCAGCCAAGGCCCAGAAGGCCGGCCTTACCACATCGGGCATTCTCTCCACGCTCCAGGGTTACTACGGCTCGATGTACGTTTCGAACTTCAACCGTTTCGGCAAAATCTACCGCGTGATGATGCAGGCTCCCCCGGAATCGCGCATCTCGCCCGAGACCCTCAAGAATATCAAGATCCGCTCGGCCAACGGCTCGATGGCCTCGCTGGAGAACTTCGTGACTCTCGAAAAGGTTTACGGTCCCGACCTTCTGAACCGCTTCAACCTGTTCACCTCCATCTCCGTGACCGGTTCGCCCGCCCAGGGCTACTCGTCGGGCCAGGCCCTCGAAGCCATCGCCCGCGTTGCCCAACAGACGCTGCCCCAGGGCTACGGCTACGAATATTCCGGCATGACGCGCGAGGAAGGCGAAAGCGGCTCGGGCAACACCACGGCCATCATCTTCGGCCTCTGCCTGCTGTTCGTCTACCTGCTTCTCTCAGCCCAGTATGAAAGCTACATCATCCCCTGGGCCGTTATCCTCTCGATTCCGTTCGGCCTTATGGGCTCGTTCGTGTTCGCCAAGATATTCGACGTGAACAACAATATCTACCTGCAGATCGCGCTGATCATGCTTATCGGTCTTCTGGCCAAGAACGCCATCCTTATCGTGGAATTCGCGCTCGAACGCCGCCGCACGGGCATGTCGGTTGTCAACGCCGCCATCGCCGGCGCCGAGGCCCGTCTGCGTCCTATCCTCATGACGTCGTTGGCCCTGATCATCGGCCTCCTGCCCATGATGTTCGCATCGGGTGTAGGCGCCAACGGCAACCGCGCCCTTGGTGTAGGCTCAATCGGCGGCATGCTCATAGGCATGATTCTGCAGATTCTGATAGTGCCTGCCCTGTTTGTGGCCTTCCAACTCATCCAGGAGAAGATCACCCCGCTGAAGTGGGAGGACACCGACAACGCCGGCATCGAGAGCGAAATCGAGCAGTATTCGCGCTAACATTCAGATTTTGAACAGTTACCAATAGATTAAGATGAAAGCAACCACTATAATGCGCCTGGGCGCAGCCTCGCTGCTGGGAGCGGCCATGATGTCGTCGTGTCATATCTACAACAAGTTCGACATGCCGACCGACACCGACCTGACCCGCAGCTATGTCGAGGCCCGCGACGCCGAAGTAGACTCGGCCGCCTTGGGCAACCTGGGCTGGGAGAAGGTATTCACCGACCCCCTGCTCCAGGACTATATCAACCGCGCTCTTGCCAACAACACCAACCTTGAAAACGCCCGTCTGAACGTCGACGTGGCCCGCGCCAACCTTCTGGGCGCCAAGCTGAGCTATCTCCCCTCCGTGGCCTTCACGCCCAACGGAGCCGGAGCCAGCTACGCCCACAGCCCGATGAGCTGGACCTACACGCTCCCCATCAGCATCAGCTGGGAAATCGACGTGTTCGGCAAGATTCTGAACAACAAACGCTCGGCTCAGGCCGCGCTCGAACTCCAGCAGGACTACCATCAGGCCGTGCGCTCGCAGATAATCACGGGTGTGGCATCGTGCTACTACTCCATCGCCACTCTCAAGGCACAGCTCGAGCTCTCGCGCGAGACGGCCGACATATGGGCCAAGAGCGTGCAGATCATGAAGGACTACAAGGAGGCCGGACGCGTAACGCAGGCCGCCGTGGTCCAGAGCGAGGCCCAGTACTGGAGCATCCTCGCCCAGATCACCGACCTCGAGACATCGCTCACGCAGGCCAACAACTCACTCTCGCTGCTCCTCAACGAAGGTCCCGCCACATGGGAGGTTCCCGCAGCCGCACGGCTCGAGACACCGCAGATACTTCGCGAGGGAATCGAGATGCGCGAGCTTGCACGCCGCCCCGACGTGCGCGCCGCCGAGCAGCAGCTCGCCACGGCCTACTACGCCACCAACATAGCCCGCACGGCCTTCTACCCCGGAATCACCATAAGTAGCAACGGCGGTTTCACCAATCTGCTGGGTTCGTTTATCAAAAATCCCGGCGACTGGTTCATCCAGCTGGCCGGACAGCTGACGGCGCCCCTCTTTGCCCGCGGCCAGAACATCGCCCGCCTCAAAGGGGCGAAGCTGCAGCAGGAGCAGGCCATGAACTCGTTTGAGTACACTCTGCTCTCGGCGGCCTCCGAGGTAAACAACTACGTGACTGCCCTCGACAAGACGGCCGAGAAATCGGCTTTCCTGGCCAAGCAGGTCGCCGACCTCGTGGAGGCCGTGGAAGCCACCAACCTGCTTCTGGCCTACGACGGCAAGACAACCTACCTCGAGGTGCTGAACGCCCAGAGCTCGCTTCTGAGCGCGCAGATGAGCCAGCTCTCAACCGAGCTCGCCCGCGAGCAGGCGCTCATCAATCTCTACCAGTCGCTCGGCGGCGGCCGCTAATCGGCCTTTGGCGGGCGTTTCATCCTGTTACGCCTGCGGAAGGAGGCTCTGCAAACCATGTAGGGACATGCCTTCGGCATGTATAATTCGCTGATAAACAACTGATACATCGCACAGCGATGTCCCTACATTGATAAGGAAGTCCTTCCGGTGTCCGGGAAAAGGCCAAGCTTCCGAAAGAGAAATACTACTGAAGAGCAGCGGAAATTCCGGCGCGGCGGTGAGACTAATCTGAAATTTAATTGTTACATTTGCGGGTGCGCTTTCCTGAGGTCCGCACGGCCCGACGGAGCGACACCCGCAATTACCATCCATCCTCAATACATACACCCACTACACTACCATGATCAGCCCGTTAGCTTATGTCGACGCTTCGGCCAAAATCGGCGCCAACGTCACCATCCACCCGTTCGCCTATATCGACAAGGATGTCGTAATCGGCGACGGCTGCGAAATAAAGCCTTACGCATCGGTGCTCGCCGGCACCCGCATGGGCAAGAACAGCCGCGTATATCAGGGCGCCATAATCGGAGCCGAACCTCAGGATTTCCGCTGGAAAGGTGAGCCTACGGAATGTATTATCGGCGACGATAACGTGATCCGTGAAAACGTGATCATCAACCGAGGCATTCATCCCGAGGGAGGTACGCGCATCGGCGACGGCAATTTCCTGATGGCAAAATGCCATATCGGACACGATTCGGTAATCAAAGGGAAATGCGTGCTGGGCAACGGCGTGACCATGGCCGGCGACTGCACCGTCGACGAGTGTACCATCCTGTCGTCGAACGCCGTGGTCCACGAAAACTCGCACATAGGCAAGTGGGTGCTCGTGAAGGGCGGATGCCGTATAGCAGGCAACGTGCCTCCCTACATCATCGTAGCCCACAACCCGGTGGCCTACTACGGCGTAAACGCCTACATAATGCGTAAGAACGGCTACACCGAAGACCAGATCAGCGAGATAGCCAAAGCCTACCGCAACGTATATCAGAGCGGCATCTCGGTATACAACGCGCTGCAGCGTATCGAGGCCGACGTGGCACCGTCCGAAACACGCAGTTCGATCATCGACTTCGTGCGGAGCCACAATCTGCGTATCGTGGCCCTTCCGATCGATATGCTCGACTGACGGCGTGAGCGACCCGCTACCCTACCCGACTTTTAACCATCCTACCCGACCCAAGCTATCTTACACTCATTCCCATCATGGCAGAAATCAAGTGCATAGGCATCCTGACCTCCGGAGGCGACGCCCCCGGAATGAATGCCGCCATCCGCGCCGTGACCCGCTCGGCGATATTCAGCGGTTTCAAAGTGAAGGGTATCTACCGCGGCTACCGCGGTCTGATTACCGACGAGATCATCGACTTCACCACCTCCAACGTGTCGAACATCATACAGCGCGGCGGCACGATCCTCAAGACGGCACGCTGTAAGGAGTTCCAGACTCCCGAAGGGCGTCAGCTGGCCTACGATACACTCAAGCGCCACGGCATCGACGCCCTGGTGGTAATCGGCGGCGACGGCTCGCTGACGGGTGCCCGCATCTTCGCCAACGAGTTCAACTTCCCCATAATCGGCCTGCCCGGCACTATCGACAACGACCTCTACGGCACCGACTCGACCATAGGCTACGATACGGCGCTCAACACCATCATGGAATGCGTCGACAAAATCCGCGACACGGCCACGAGCCATGAGCGCCTCTTCTTCATCGAGGTGATGGGCCGCGACGCCGGCTTCCTGGCGCTCAACGGCGCAATTGCCTCGGGCGCCGAGGCGGCGATCATCCCCGAGATCTCCACAGAGGTCGACCAGTTGGCCGAACTGATTCAGAACGGCTTCCGCAAGAGCAAGAACTCATCGATCGTGCTCGTGGCCGAAAGCCCTGTCACCGGTGGAGCCATGGGTATCGCCAAGCGTGTGGAGGAGGAATATCCTCAATACGACGTGCGCGTGTCGATTCTGGGCCACCTGCAGCGTGGCGGCTCGCCCACGGCCTACGACCGCATCCTGGCCTCGCGCATGGGAGCTGCCGCCATCGACGCCCTGCTCGATGACCAGCGCAACGTGATGATCGGCATCAAAAACGACGAAATCGTCTACGTGCCCTTCGTGAAGGCCATCAAAAACGACAAGCCCATCAACCGCGACCTGCTCAACACCCTCCGCCGCCTCTCCATCTGATTACCGCAACATTTTACCTTGACATAACTGCACCCCGAAGCGCCCTTTCTCCGGCGCCTCGGGGTGCAATGCATCCAAGAACAGGTGTTCAAAACGCAGGTGGATGGGAGAGGGGAATTTTGGGACCTCGGGGGCTTTAGGGAGCTTGGGGAGTATAGAGGGTTGGAGTAAAGGAATTCAGGGGAGATGGAGGAGGTCGCGGTAGATGTCGAGGGCGGCGGTCATGTCGGCGTCGGAGACGGGGGTGTCGACGCGGACGTCGCCATAGTCGGCCAGGAGTGCGCAGGAGATTTCGGCGGTGGTGTGGTTTTTCTTGTCGTGGTGCATGTAACCGATAAGCTCGCGACAGTCGTCGCAGCTGAACTCGAATGCGCCGTAGGTGCGGTATACGTAGTCGGCGTAGCGGTGAAGGTCGTCGGAGGGGAAGCCGAATTTCATGCGCGACAGCACGAGAGCCACTACCATACCGAAGGCTACGGCATAGCCGTGGGGCACTGGCGAGGTGCGACGCAGAGCGAGCGCTTCGAAGGCATGTGCGGCGGTATGGCCGAAGTTGAGCGAACGGCGGATACCGCGGTCGTCGAGGTCCTGCGCGACCACCCCACGCTTCACCTCGACGCTCTCGCGCAGGAGCGACAGGAGCGAATCGGGCTCGTAGGCGGTGACGTCGTAGCGCAGGAGGCGGGCGGTCATCTCGCGCGAGGTAATGAAGCCGTGCTTAAGCATCTCGGCATAGCCAGAGAGGAGTTCCTGCGATGTGAGAGTGCGGAAGAAGGTGGTTGAGATTATCACGACATCGGCCTGACGGATAACGCCTATCTCGTTTTTCAGGCCGTTGAAGTTTATGCCGGTCTTGCCTCCTACGGAAGCGTCGACGGCGCCGAGAAGTGTTGTGGGGATATTAATGAACGATATGCCGCGCTTGAAGGTGGCGGCAGCGAAGGCTCCAAGATCGGTTACGGTGCCACCGCCGACGTTGATGAGCACCGAGCGGCGCGTGGCGCCTGAGTCGCCGAGCTGCTTCCATACGGAGGCAAGCGTATCGAGATTCTTGAATGGCTCGCCGGCATGTGTGGTTATTACGGTGGCGGACCCCACGGCGCGCGACTGCTCACGCAGACGCGGGAGCACGAAGGAGGCGGTGTTGACGTCGACCAATACGAACACAGAGGCGGGGGCGAGACGGTCGACAATAGAGTCGAGCTTCTCGGCGACTTTATTTGTGAATATGATTTCGCTCTTCATATCGGGTATTTTATATCGGGCGTATAGGGCTTATCGGGCCTGTAATTATTATTCGCAGGCGGCCAGGAGGGCCGGGAGAGCCCGGGCGAAGGCCGGCATGGAGGGGAAAACGATGTCGGAACCGGCCTGCCACATCTCGCGCTCGGGAATAGGGCCGGTGGTGACGGCCACGGCAAAGGCACGGGCGTCGGAGGCCGAACGGACGCCCAGAGGGGCATTTTCCACAGCGATGCACTGCCATGGCTCGGCCTTGGCAAGCGCCATCCCCTTGAGGTAGGGCTCCGGATGGGGCTTGCAATGGGTTACGTCGGCCGAAGTGATGCGCAGACTTTCGGAGAAACCTCCGGGGAAATCGGCGGCGAGGCGCTCGAGGTTGGAGTGCTGCCCCGAGCCGGTTACGAGCACACGGGCAATGCCCCGCTCCATAAGCGTACGCACCATCTGCTGCGCGCCATCCATTACCTCCGGACGCGGAAACTCATTGAAATAACCCGACTTCCGGGCATAAAGTTCACGCTTCTCGGTGTCGGTGGCCTCACGACCGAAAGTGCGCAGAAAGAGACGATTGATGGTCTCGGCGCCGGTCATCCCCTCGTAGAGGTAGAACTCCTCGCGGGAACATGGGATGCCGAGTTCGGTAGCCATACGGTGCCACGAGGCGGTGTGGAGGCCCATTGAGTCGAGCAGGGTGCCGTCCATATCGATAAGCGCGGCGCGCGGCGAGAGCCCGGCGAAACCGGTACGCTCACGGTAGCGTGCGAGCGCGGCGGCAATCTGAGAATCTATATTAAAGTAACTGTTCAAAATTATTTATATTTTCCTGATCTAATTATTTCAACATTTCCGCGGTAAAATTTTCGCATCTTTTCCTCTCTTCATCAGTCGTGTAGACATCTACACTCCTTCTTCATCGAGAAAAATCTCCTGAAAATTTTCCTCCCGGAAATATTAAAATAATTTCGACCAGTTACTTATCCATATTCATTGTTCCAAAATTTTTCCCGGTGCGGGAAGAGGCTTTCAGCCGGCGTTGTAGTGTCCGTTTTTGATACGATAGAGCGTCTCCTTGCTCAGCCCGAGGAAGGAGGCGATCTGGGTTGTGGAGGCGCACTCCGTAAGTCGCGGGAAACGGCTGAGCGCCCATGCATAGCGCTCGGAGGCGCTGAGTGTCTGCATTACGTCGACGCGCTCCTCAAGAAAATCGGTATAGTGCAGCAGAGCCGTATTGAGGAAGAGCAGACCCTCGTTGGGGTCGACGGCGCCGCTCTCCTCAAGCTGATCGCGCACGGGCTGCTGAGGGATGAAAATCAGGGTGGATGGTTCGAGAAACTGCACGGCGAGGGTGTCGGCATAACGCCGCGATATGTTGCGCGGCACCACGGCAAACTGGTCGGCGAAAGCGAAGGAGATGGTGTGCTCGCGGCCACGACGGGTGTAGTACAGACGTACGGCGCCGCTGACGATATAGAAAGCGTATGCCGAGAGCATCTGCGAACTCTGGATAATGTGGCCTTTTGGGAAACGCTCCTGGCTCATCATGGAGCGTAGACAGCGCTCTACTTCCGGCTCCAGCTTGGCGAATTTTCGGATATGGTCGATAGGATGCATCTCAGCGAAGAATTACTACGGAATCGGGGGTTACGGCAACCGTATAAGGTACGCCCGACACCTTCGGGCGGCGCGAGCCACGGAAATAGTAGGTTCCCTGGCGGTCCCACGCGGGGAGATCGACACAGCGGGTTTCTCCCGCGGGGAGGTCTACTGCCACCGAGCAGCGTCGACGGTGAATCTGGCGCCCCTGAAGGTCGAAATATTCGATATGAAACACCGCCCGGACAACGTCGGCCGACATATGGTTGGTGATGAAAAGCGTCTCGCGCGAAGCGCGCAGCGGCTTGTCGTAGCCTGAGAAAACGAGATCTCCACGGGCGCAGGCGAGTGTGTCTGCCCCCTCAGGGGCCGCGGCGGAAGCAGCGGCAAGCGCATGCAGACGCGGCGAGAGCGAGTTGCGGCGCTGAGCCGTTGCCGATACGGCCACGGAAAGCATCGCTATAAGCACTATGATGAAGTTGCGGAGCATGAACATAAGTAACTTATCAGAGGTATCTTACGGCCGCAGGATGGTCGGGGTCGGAGGGCCAGAGGCGCACGTAGCCGGAGAGTTCGCGGGGAGTGTTGTCGGTCTGGCGCAGGGGGCGGCGGAACATGAAAGGGAGCAATCCCGTGAGCACCACGCGCAGCCCCTTGCGGCGTCGGGTAAGCATCAGGCGGCCGTCGGCATGGCGAATGTCGAAGGTTTTGGGCCGGGAAAGGCGACCCGAGTCGAGGCGGGTGAACATACGCGCCTCGTAGTGGTCCTGACGTGCGGTCGGGCTCATCCATCCAACCACCGTGCCGCAGCCAACACCTACCATCGGTGTATCTACGGCCACAATCAGCAGGGCGTTGCCGGCCGTTCCGGCCGCTCCGGGAGCAGCCGATCCCATCACTGCCACCACGGCACCGTCGGCAGGGTCCGTCCACAAACCTTCGAGCTCATGGACCGGACGCGCGCCGAGAGCTTGCCGCAGCGAGTCGGCCGAAAATCCGGCGATGCGCCATCCCTGGCCGGCCTCGGAGCGCGGAGCCTTCAGCGGCGCCTGGGCGAAACCGGCAGCAACCGCGAGCGCCAGGCAGAGAATTATGGCATGGAGTCGGTACATCGGTGGGATAGCGGAAACCACACAGCCTCAAACTCGCGAGAACTTATAGGCGAAGCCGATGGAAAGGATTTCCTTGAGCTGCCATTTGTGCCAGCGGGTTTCGGCGATGCGCTCGGCGTCGCTCTGATAGCGCAGGTGAGCGAAAATGCGCGTGGTCAGGAACTTGTTGATATTGAAGTTAATGGTGTTCTCCCAGTCGCCCTGCACATATTCGTAGTTCGTGAAGATGAACATCCGGGAGAAATACTCGATGTTGTAGGTGATTTTCCAGCGGCAGGTGAGCTCGGCGCTCGAACCATACTGGCTGACGGAGCGCTTCCCTTCCTCGATGCCGAAAGCCGCAGGGTTGAGGCGGCTGTTGGTACACATCTTCAGATTATATGAGAGCGGCGAGAGGGCTGCGGTGAAGGTCAGGGTCTTTTTGGGATTCTCGTAGCTGTAGGTCATACCGAGGCCGAGGTTGAGTTCGCCCGGCGAGAGAAACGCGGCCGTGAGGTCCTCGGTGTTGACGCGGTAGTTGTTGAGCAGCTGGGTTTTGAACTGGAGGTTGACCGAGTAGTACCACCTGCGGGCGGCTTTGAGGCCGAATTTGGAGTTGATCTGCAGGAGATCTTCGGAGATATTGTAGGAGTGTACGGTATCGTCGGGGGCATTGTTCACGCCAAGCTTATACTGCACCGAGGTGTCGAAAATGAGGTTCGGGTGGAATTTCTGGTTGAGGCTCACGTTGTAGAGCACATTGAGAATGGCATTGAGGTTGGAATTGCCGCCCTGATACCAGTTTTTCGAGACGTAGGCCTGCGAGAACTGCAGCGATGCGTCGAAATTGTGGAGCCAGTTGATGCGGTCGAGCTTCACCGGCTCCACCACCTGCTTCATTGCCGTCTCGTCGCGAGTAAACTCACGCACGTTGATTTTGGCCAATTCGGGATCGACCTCCATTACAAATTCGCGCGGGGGCCGGGGCATGGAGGCGAGATTATAGCGGATTATCTGGGGATAGGCCATCATGAATCCCTGCTCGAAGCGGGCGCGGCGGGCGTCGCGCGCGGTGGTGCGCTCAGACCAGTTCATCGTGGCCGGATCGGGGGCGGCGAATCCGAGCGAATCGGGCACCGCGCCACTGAGCTTCACGGAATATGTATTGAAAATCAGCGGCATGGCAGCATAATACGGGAGAATCAGGCCCTCGACATCAATGGTCGAGTCAATCTGAAGCTCCTGCGGGCCGAAATTCTCAGGCTCGAGGAAGCGGCCTTCGGCGTCGGTCATCTCCCAGAGAGGGTTGTCGTGGCCGGCACGCTTCATGGCGGCGCGTCGGGCGCGCTTGGCACGCTCGGCGGCAAGCGAAAGGCGGCGCTGCTCGCGCTCGGAGAGCGGGCGTGCGGCAGAGTCGGCCTGCACGGTCTCGCCGTCGATTATCATTTCGTCGAAAAGCGATTGTGCCATAGAGGCAAAGGGGGCGGCAAGGGAGGCCGCCACGAGTGCAAATGTGACAAATATCCTATTCATACTGCAAATGTAACCATTTTTTTTCAGAATTTTGTAAATTTGCACTTTGGAAGCGAGCGCATCGCTCCACACCGCATAACGAAGTCATTTTAAACCCTTTCTCCAAATGGCTTCACAAGATGTATTCTTAAAGAATTTGGCTCTTTTCGGCTGATTTCACCCTTGATTTCGGGGTAAATCCGCTCAAAACCAATCTCAAATTCTTTTCGAAGAAAAAGTTTAAACGACTTCAAAAATCAGTAATTCCGATGAATATATCTTACAATTGGTTAAAGGATTACCTTCCGATTGACCTCAGTCCGGAGAAGACCACAGAGGCCCTTACCTCGATAGGCCTGGAGACCGACGGCCTTGAGGAAGTGGAATCGATAAAGGGCGGACTGAAGGGAATTGTGATCGGCAAGGTGCTCACCTGCGTGGAGCATCCCAACAGCGACCACCTGCACATCACCACCGTGGACCTCGGCACCGGCGAGCCCACCCAGATCGTATGCGGCGCCCCCAATGTGGCCGCAGGGCAGACCGTAGTAGTGGCCACCGTGGGCACCACGCTCTACGACGGCGACAACGAATTTCAGATCAAGCGCTCGAAAATCCGCGGCGTGGAGTCGCTCGGCATGATATGCGCCGAAGATGAAATCGGCGTGGGCAGCTCCCACGACGGCATCATCGTGATTCCCGCCGACAAGGCGCCGGCGCCCGGCACCCCCGCAGCCGAATACTATAACCTTACGAGCGACTACGTGATGGAGGTAGACCTGACCCCCAACCGCATCGACGCCGCCTCGCATTTCGGCGTGGCGCGCGACCTCGCAGCCTATCTCGACGGCCATCTGGAGCGCAAGGAGCTGAAGCGCCCCGCCGTGGATGCCTTCCGCCCCGACCGCGCCGACGGCGCCATCGAGGTGGAGGTTGTCGACCTGCAAGGCGCTCCGCGCTACTCCGGCCTTACAATCCGCGGCGTGAAGGTGGCCCCCTCGCCCCAGTGGCTGCGCGACCGCCTGGAAACCATCGGCGTGCGCTCAATCAACAATATCGTAGACATAACCAACTACATACTCCACGGCATCGGTCAGCCCATGCACGCCTTCGACCTCAAGGCCATAGAGGGGGGCCGCATAGTGGTGCGCACCTGCCCGGACGGAACGCCCTTCACCACGCTCGACGGGGTGGAGCGCAAGCTCAGCGATGCCGACCTGATGATCTGCGACGCCGCGAAGCCGATGTGCATCGCCGGAGTGTTCGGCGGCCTGAATTCGGGTGTAACCGAGCAGACCACCGACATATTCCTTGAAAGCGCATACTTCAACCCCACACGCATACGCCGCTCGGCGCGCCGCCACGGCCTGAGCACCGACGCCTCGTTCCGCTACGAGCGCGGCCTCGACCCCAACGCCACACTCTACGCCCTGAAGCTCGCCGCCCTGATGGTGAAGGAGCTTGCCGGAGGCGAAATCTGCGGCGAACCCGTCGACATCTACCCCGAGCCGGTCGCACCCTTCAAGGTTGACTTCAGCCTCGACTACCTGCGGCGCCTCGTAGGCAAGGAGATTCCCGAAGAAACCGTCAATTCGATACTGCGCTCGCTCGAAATCGAGACCACCGGCCGCGACGGCGATACGCTCCACCTGCTCGTGCCGACCTATCGCGTGGACGTTCAGCGCCCCTGCGACGTGGTCGAGGACATACTCCGCATCTACGGCTACAACAACGTGGAAATCAACGACACCGTTCACTCCGCGCTGCAACTCACCACGATAGCCAACGAATCCGACGACCTCACGCGCCTGATCTCCGACCAGCTGACCGGCGCCGGATTCCACGAGATACTCAACAACTCGCTCACCGCCGAGGCCTACTACGCCGACCTCAAGGCATATCCCGCCGACCACTGCGTGAAGCTGCTCAACCCCCTGAGCAACGACCTCAACGTGATGCGGCAGACGCTGCTCTTCGGCGGCCTCGAATCGATTGCCCACAACGTGAACCGCCGCGCCGACTCGCTGGCCTTCTACGAATTCGGCAACGTCTACTCGATGCGGCCCGACGTCGAGTCGACCGCCGAGGCTCCGCTCGCGCCCTACAGCGAGGGTGCTCGCCTGGCCCTCTGGCTCACTGGCAATGCCAGCCGCGGCAACTGGAGCGTCGCCGCCCGCGAGGCCACATTCTTCGACCTCAAGGGCCACGTGGCCAACATCTTCGCCCGCCTCGGCATCTCCGAGCGCGAAATCACAATCGCCAAAGGCGAGGGTTGCGACATCTTCTCCGCTTATCTTACAATCGCCACACGCTCGGGCAAGCAGCTCGGCGAGATGGGTCTTGTATCCAAAGCCGTACTCGCCAAGGCCGACGTGCGTCAGCCCGTGGTCTACGCGCAGCTCGACTGGGATGCACTTGTGCGCCTGGCGCTCAAGAAAAAGGTGGAATTCACCCCGCTGCCCAAGACGCTCCCCGTGAAGCGCGACCTGGCCCTCCTGCTCGACAAGGGTGTCACGATGGCTCAGGTAGAGGCCACCGTGCGCGAGAGCGAGCGCAAGCTGCTCCGCTCGGTAGAGCTCTTCGACGTATACGAGGGGAAGAACCTCCCCGAGGGGAAAAAGTCGTACGCCATCTCGATGACCCTGCAGGACGACGAACGCACCCTTCAGGACAAGCAGATCGACGCCACCATGGCCAAGATCATCAAAATCCTGCAGACGCGCCTGGGCGCCGAGCTCCGCTGACGGCCGACCGGACATTCCGTCACGCCCGTCACCCATCAGCTACATAAGTCACATCCGACACATCAGTAACAATACTCACAAATAAAAATACATAACCCCTATGGGACGCGCATTTGAATATCGCAAAGCAAGAAAGCTGAAACGCTGGGGCAACATGAGCCGCACGTTCACCCGCATCGGTAAGGAAATCACCATAGCCGTGAAGGCCGGCGGCCCGGACCCTTCGACCAACCCGCGCCTCCGCGCCCTGATGCAGAACGCAAAGGCAGAGAACATGCCAAAGGACACCGTGGAACGCGCCATCAAGAAAGCTACCGACAAGGACGCCAAGGATTATAAGGAAATCACCTACGAGGGATACGGCCCTCACGGTATCGCCATCTTCGTAGAAGCCGCCACCGACAACAATACACGCACCGTGGCCAACGTGCGCTCCTACTTCACCAAACACGGCGGCTCGCTCGGCACCCAGGGCTCGCTCACATTCCTGTTCGAACACAAGGTGATGCTCAAGATCCAGCCCAAGGCCGACTTGAGCCTCGAAGATCTCGAACTCGAGCTGATTGACTACGGCGTGGACGAACTCGAAGCCGACGAGGATTCGATCGTGCTCTACGGCCCCTTCGAGGAGTATGCCAACATCCAGCAGTATCTTGAGGGCAACGGCTTTGAAATCCTCTCGACCGAATTCGTGCGCATCCCCAACGACGTGAAAGAGGTGACCGACGAGCAGCGCGAGACCATCGACAAGCTCCTCGAAAAGCTTGAAGAGGACGAGGACGTTCAGAACGTGTTCCACAACATGGCCGAATAATCCACCCATACATTTTCCAGCCATGTTTTCCGGAATAGTTGAAGAAGCGGCCACGGTTGTGGCCGCCGTACGCCAGAACGGCAACGTGCACCTCACACTGCGCGCCTCGTTTGTCGACGAGCTGAAAATCGACCAGTCGGTGGCCCACAACGGCGTGTGTCTCACGGTGGTATCCATCGCCGACGGCACATATACCGTAACCGCCATCGAGGAGACCCTGCGCCGCAGCAACCTCGGGCTGCTGAAAGAGGGCGACCCGGTCAACGTGGAGCGCTGCATGCTGATGAACGGCCGTCTGGACGGCCACATCGTGCAGGGCCACGTGGACTGCACGGCCCGCTGCACCGACATCGAGGAAGTGGAGGGAAGCCGGTATTTCAAGTTCGAATACGAGGTGTCGCCCGAAATGGCGCGCCAGGGGTATCTCACCGTAGAGAAAGGCTCGGTATGCGTCAACGGCGTGAGCCTGACGGTGTGCGACTCCGCTCCCGGCTCCTTCCGTGTCGCCATCATTCCCTACACCTTCGAGCACACCAACTTCGGCAAAATCGAAGTCGGCTCTACGGTCAACCTTGAGTTCGACATAATCGGCAAATATATAGCCCGCATCGCGGCTATCTGACCCTCATATCCCTTAACTATGCGGCTGCCCGGCCGGCAAACGCGCCGCCGAGGCAGCCACATGGCTTTCCACTCTCCCACCCCGCTTACTTACATCCGTCTACTTCTTACCTTTTTCATCCGATCTATGTTTTTTCTGAGAACCTCCATCCTTTCGCTTGCGCTCACTGTCGCCGTGGCCGCATGCGCAGCCGACACGCGCCCATCCATCGCCGCCACAACTCCAGAAGGACGTGAAATCACGGTTACGGCCGTCACGGACAACATTCTGCGCATTGACAACCGCGCCAAGTCCGAAGCTCCGGCCCCGGCCTCGCGCACCCTTCTCACCCCGGCCGCGACTCCCCGGGCCACCGTTTCCGACACTCCCTCCGGCCGGACCCTCGCCACTTCCACAGGACTTACCGCTACGCTCGACAAGGCAACCGGCGAGCTGATAATCAACGGCTCGCGCGGACGCGGCCTCTACGACGACGGCCGACGCGGCTCCGATTCCCGTGGCCGGCGCACAATGAGCCTCATTCCGCTCGACGCCTCGCGCGCATTTTTCGGTGCGGGCGAGCGCGGCCACTCGCTCAACCTCGCCGGCGACACTTTAGTGATGTACAACCGACAGAACTACGGCTACACCCAGGGCGACCCGCGCATCTCGCAGATGAACATCACCATGCCCCTGATCATCTCGCCCAAGGGCTATGCCGTGGTGGTCGACGACTACGCCGAAGCCGAGATGGTGGCCGGAAATCCGGTGGACTATGCCACCACAGCCCCCTACCCCGTAAGCTACTACTTCGTAAGCTCTCCCGCAGGCTTCGAGGGTATTGCCGGTGAACTCACCGCGATAACCGGACGACAGGACCTCGCACCTTTCTGGAGTCTGGGCTACATCACTTCGAAATACGGCTACAAGACCCAGGAGGAAACCGACTCGGTGGTCAACACACTGAAATCCAAGGGGTATCCGCTCGACGGCATAGTGCTCGACCTCTACTGGTACGGCAAAGAGCAGGACATGGGCCGGCTGGCCTGGGACAAAGAGCAGTGGCCCGACGCCACGGGGATGCTCGGCGCCCTTAAAAAGAAAGGCGTGAACCTCGTGGCAATCTCGCAGCCCTACGTGCTCCGCAACAGCCGCGGAATCGACAACTACCGTCATCTCGACTCGCGCCATATGTTCGGGCTCGACAGCCTCGGCAACACCAAGGAGGTTAAAATATGGGTTGGCGAAGGAGGTATGCTCGACGTATCGAACCCCGCGACGCGCGCCTGGCTGCGCGACCGCTACAAGCAGCTCACCGACAGCGGTATAACCGGATGGTGGGGCGATCTGGGCGAACCGGAGGTACACCCCGACGGTATGATTCACGCCAACGGCCTCAGCAACCGCCTCTACCATAACCTCTACGGCAACGACTGGAGCCGGATTGTCTACGATCTCTTCGCCGAGGAATATCCCGACACGCGCCTTATGACGATGATGCGCGGCGGCACGGTAGGCCTCCAGCGCTACAGCGTATACCCCTGGAGCACCGACGTAAGCCGCTCGTGGGGCGGCCTGCAGCCGCAGGTCAAGATCATGCTCAACTCTTCGCTGAGCGGTCTGGGCTACATGAGCCACGACGTGGGCGGCTTCGCCATCGACGATGCGCACCCCTACGACCCGGAGCTATACGTGCGCTGGCTGCAGCTCGGCGTCTTCTCGCCCATACTGCGCACCCACGCCCAGAAATTCGCCGAGCCATACCTATACCCTGAGCAGGAGGGCATCATCCTTCCGCTGATACGCGAGCGCTACCGCTGGCTCCCCTATAACTACACCCTCGCCTACGAGAACGCCGCCAAAGGGATGCCGCTCGTGCGCCCAATCGGGATGTATTCGTCTGAACCCGAACGCTATGCCGACGTGGAGGATGAATACCTCTGGGGGCGCGACGTGCTCATTGCTCCCGTGATGGAAGCCGGCGCCACCTCGCGCAGTGTGCGCCTGCCCGAAGGTGTCTGGATCAACGCCAACAGCCCCTCCGACGGCGCCATAGAAGGAGACACCACGCTGACCGTGAGCGCGCCGCTCGCTGTGCTCCCGATATTCGTGCGCGCCGGAGCGCTCATCCCCAAGGCCGACTACCCGATGGAAAACACCCTCGGCTACGACCCCTCGCACATCAGCGTGGACTACTATCCCGCCGAGGGAGTTGAACAGTCGGAATTTACGATGTTCGACGACGACCGCTCGGCAACCCACACCATCGACCGCGGCCAGTATCAGCTCATCGGCTTCACCGCCGACCGTACTGCCGATGCCATCCGCCTCGGCGCCTCGGTAAGCGGCAGCTACGCAGGCGCTCCCGAGCGGCGCACCATAAGCTATACCATCCACAACGTGGCCAACCCACGCTCCGTCAGCGCCACTCAGGCCGCACCGGGCAAGGAAGGCAAAACGCTGAAACTAAAGGCGACGCGACGCTACGACGCCGCTACCCGCACCCTGCGCCTGACAGTCGCCAACTGGCAGAGCGCCACCCCGCTCGCCATCGACCTCCGTTACTAATCTTTTTACGACATTCATAAGGCGGGACGCCCCCAAACGGGCGCCCCGCCTTTTTTTACCCAATCTTCCACACCTGACTCCAAGAGCCTTAAAAGCCTAAGGACCCTGACGACCTCGGCAGGCCGTTTCCGCGCGTATGGCGGCCATCATAAGCCGACAAAAAGTGTTAAAATTACACATGATTAATAAGCTTTAACGATTGGGGGGTAAAAGTGCTAATTTCTGTATAAATTTGCCGACAGTCAATGCCTTGTGCTGGGCGTTGTAAGAGTATAATGTAAAAAAGTAGATAAAGTTAGCAAGACGAGGGGCGCTCCCTATAAAGCTGTGACTTAAGATTTTATATTATCTGGATAAAACATGGCAACGGCCTGTGGGAACAGTCCGGACCGCTATGGCCCCCTCGTCGACTTGCTTACTTCCGCTACCCGACATCCGACGTGTGCTCCCGCGCGCCCACGGAATCAACCTTATGACTTCCAACCGAATGAAAACTAATAAATTATAATATCTTTTACCGAAAAATCTAACAATTGCCTAAAATGAAAAGACTTTACTTTCCATTGATTGCAATGGCCATGGCAACGCCAACGCTTTGCCACGCCTACAACACCTGGGGCGATGCCGACTACACCGACACATACCTGGGGGTAACATGGGACAAGACCTGGACCCGCGCCGGCGGACTGCAAGCCGCCACCACCGACAAGGCCGCCAACTGGATGGCCGACCTCCCCGATAACATGTTTGTGGCCCACGTATCCATTCCCGGCGCCCACGATTTCGCCACCGGCGAAGACAACTGGGTTTCGAGCGTGGCCAACGGTCCGGCATCGTCGACCACCCAGGCCGTGTCGATGCGCGAGCAGATGGATCGCGGCATACGCGGCATCGACCTGCGTCCAGGCCTCTACAGCAATACGCTCTATTGCAACCATGGTCTGGCCCAGACAGAAAAGACGCTTGCGGCAGCTGTTGCCGACATGGTATACTTCCTTCAACAGCATCCATCGGAATTCTTCATCGTACACTTCTTCCGCGGCAATATCTACCGTTCCGGAGAAGCCCCGAGCATGAGCGGTCTGATCGGAGCCTCCGACAGCTCGAGCGATCAGGCTAACTACAACGCCTTGATGAAGCAGCTGTTTGAAACTCAATACGGCCAATACGTCGTAGAGTTCAATCCTAACCTGACGGTGGAGCAGGCCCGCGGCAAAATGGTGCTCTTCCTTCGCGACCGCATTGATTTCGTGCATCTCGACAAGCAGGCCAGAATCACCAACTGGGACACCAACTTCGCTGATTCGAGCAATCCTGCAAAAATCACCAACGAACTCGACAGCCGTCTCTCCACCAACCTCCACGTTCAGGATATTTCAGAGGGCAACGACGATGTGCGCAATACTAAAATCGTTCATTGCCGCAACCTTATCGATTTCGCCCAGACACAGCCCACTCCTGCCGAAATGATGGCAGCCAACAACGGCTACAAGGCCGAATGGGTAATGAACTTCACATCCATCGATAATTCCGGTTCCAGCAAAACATCCGATAACACCAACGGTTATAAGGGTGGTGCTTCCGTGATGAACGACAACGCCCGCGAATACATCGAACAGAACCTTGGCCGCGGCCCGCTCGGTGTGTTCTTCTCTGACTACGTGCTCCGCACCAAGACCAAGAAGCACAGCGCCGACAGCTACTATACCGTAAACGGCGACCAGCTCGTATACAAAATCATCGAGAACAACTTCACCGGCGGCGACAATGCTCCCGTTGTGCGCTATGCGCTCGACGACAAGCACGACTGGACCGCGATGCCGACCCGCTACTATCTGCGCAATGTAGGCGCCACGCGCGACATGGGCAAAGACATGTTTTATGGCGCAGGCTCCACCTGGGGCACACGATGCACACTCGACGAGGCCGGTGCAGCCGTAAGCCTCAACCTCGACAGCGACGGTCACTACCGTATCAAGAGCAACTTCGGTGAACTCTACTCTGGCGAAGAAAAATTCTTCTGCGACGGCGGAAGCGGTATCGGCTTCATCCTCACCAATACCACGTATAACGGTAAACCTGTATACATCTTCAATGAGACTAACGGCAACTATCTTTCCGCTTTTAAATTTAATGGCGAAGCCGTTACTGATGTCGACAAAACGAAAGAATACGGCGACCGCCCGGACTATTTCGTATATACCCGCAAACCATCAGCTGTAAAGGACGAATCCTACCATATGTGGGAACTTGTTCCCGAGGAAGACCGCATCGCCGAACTTTCGCGTGAAGCAAAACTTGTAAAACCTTACAACGCAACGTTCATGGTTCCGGCCTATGGATTCGGTGGAGGCGGCGAAGCCGATATCATCAGCAAAATGTGGCAGATTACCAAAGGCAAGAAGGCATATGTAGGTCAAGCCAAACAGCAGGCAGGCGGAGCGCTGTTCCGCTGCTACAACGAAGGTAAGAAATCGTATGAAACATGGAAAGCACCTGAGGCCGACTGGTCGTTCGAAGGTAAAATCACCGGCCTGCCTAACGGTATCTATGACTTCTACTGTCAGGCCCGCGCAGACCACTGCGACGTTACAGCGACTATTGCCGGACAGGATTTTGCTCTCCCACGTTCGGCAGAAGATGGCAACAGCAGTGAAAACGTTGCAAGCAAATGGTTTGCAGAAAATGCAGACAACGGCAAGATTTTCAAAGAGAGATTCGAAGTTGCTGACGGAACAATTCTGATGAAATTCGTCAAAACGACTCCCACAAGTTCTGCTTCATCTTTCTTCCTCGACAATATCCATCTGACATACTACGGCCACGCCCACGACGTGAACGTTACCTTTCCCGAGCACTGGAATACGGTAATTCTGCCGTTCGATGTTTCGGAAAGCGACCTTACAGCCGTGAAAGATGGCGACAACCTCCATTTCTATCAGGCCACCGGTATTGAGACCACCGGCAAGGTGCTTCAGGAGAATCTGGGCGAGCTTTACGAATATCATATAGTTACGCGCAGTTCCGACATCAACAGCCTGAAGGCCAACACTCCCTACATCGTTGAGAACAATGCCATTACGGAGGTCGTTCCCGAGGTGACATCGAAGAAGGCGCCCGCGCGCCGCGCGGCAGCCGCCGAAGCTGAAAAAGCAGCCGCTGCGAAGGTATATACATTTACCGGCTTCCCCATTGACACCGAAGCCACCTACACGGATGGCAACAGCATCCTTACAGGCGTGCTTGTCGACGACTACATGGTAGGCGAAGGCCACTATGCCCTCCAGACCACCAACTTCCAATTGTTCGGCAAAAACGAAAAGGGCGAAATGGCCAATATCGACAAATACCGAGCTTTCGTGCATGCAGATTCGCCCCAACCCACCCATCCCATGATTCTCTTCAACGACATTGAGAACGTGCTGACCGGCGTTGAGGATGTGGCTGCCGAAGAGCTGGGCATCACCGACGAGACGCCCGTAGACGTCTACACCACCGGCGGCATGATGCTGCGCCACGGCGTAGCCAAGGGCGACGCTCTCGACGAGCTGCCACGCGGCATCTATATTCTCGCCGCAGGCGCTACGACCCTCAAAGTAGCGAAATAATCCATTCTTCTCCACATTATCAGGCGGGACGCTCCATCCGGGCGCCCCGCCTGATCTTATAACCCACCCACACAGAGGGTTCCCGAAATATAACCAGGGGAGAATAAGTAACTGTTCAAAATTATTTTATACTTTTCTGGTCTGATTATTTCAATATTTCCACGGTAAAATTTTCAGGAGACTTTCCTCCCGGAAATATCAAAATAATTACGACCGGTTACTTACACGAAAATCACAACTTTTATTATTAGTGTCCGATAAACATAGATAAGTTGCTGATTATCAATAATATTTCCATAGGTAAGCCCAGCCGCAGGAATTAAGACGTAATTGACTGCGTGCCAATACGTTATTGACAATCTAAAAAATTTTATCGGACAGCAATAAAATTTTATGATTTATTGGAGTGAGTATCGGAATTTTTCGTATCTTTGGGGCGACCAAGTTCACCGGGTGACCGAATCCTGCCCCCAGGAGGAGGTTGAAAAGGGAACGGGGTGAGAATCCCCGACAGTCCCGCTGCTGTGTGCTTTGCCGCTGACCGCGTCAGGCGCGGTGCCGCTCCGGAGGGAGCATGGCGCCGTTGACGCGCACAAATAGGTCGGCGGACCCCGGTCCGGCTCAACCGCGAGGAGAGCCACTGGTGCCCCGTCTGAAAGAGGCGCCGGGAAGGCATTGCCGGACCGACGAAGGGAAGAAGCGAGTCAGAAGACCTGCCCGAAGATGAACCGCGAGGGCGAATGCGTCAGCCGCAGCGCCACCGCAAGCCACGAAAAGAATGTCTTCGAGGATTGAGACAATGGCAAGCCGACATTTTCACCCATATCCAGCCCTGCGGCCGGATGGCGCCCGTGTGCGCGCCGCCAGCAGGAGTTAAAGCCGAAAGTTCTTTCTTCCGGCCGTTTCGGTATACGGTTTCGGCAACCAAAATGCAGGGATGCACCGGGGTGCATCCCTACAATCCGAGAGCCATCTTCCTTTATCAATTTCTCTTCCTGTCGGACCGAAAGTTTTTTAACCCTAAATATTTATCAATGAAAAAATTAATTACCTCATTGCTGATGCTGGCTGCGGCGGCCGCGTGGACGTCCGCCTGGGCCGACCCGGCAGAGGTGACCCACCCCAAGAAGGACAAGGACAGCAATCCGAATGCCTACTACACCGTCGGGGATGAGGGCACCATCTACCACAGCATGGACTACCCCAAGAACGCCCCCTACAACTATTGCGGATGGGTGACGTTCGTTCCGGCCAACGAAGGTGATCCGCTCAACATCGAGTTCACCGAATTTACCGTGACATCGACCGACCAGACGGGGCCGTTCGTCTACATCTACGACGATGACACCATTCTGAAAAGCAAATTCACAAACTATTCCGACCCTGCGCCTGAAGGATATATCGCCGCCATAACGGCTGAAAACGCCTCGGCCATGGTGACTTCCACTACCGGCAAACTGGCGGTGCTCTACGCCCCCAAGGCCAACAAGTCGGGCTACACTGCCGTGACGGGCACCTACACCGCCAAAGTAACCTCAGCGCCCCCTACCGACATGGTATTCCAGGAGGCAACACTCGAATCGGCCGCTGGGCTGATTAGCCGCGGAATGACCGACGTGCCCCTGGCCACGATAACCGTAAAGACCAAAGGTTCGCTCAATCCCCTGACGCTCGATGCTCTCAGCCTCGACCTGAGCGCCTTGACCGCCAGCGGTCTGGTCAGCAATCTGCGAATCTACGATACAGCCATCGATGAAGCCAACCTGCTGACCACGCTTGCCGACGGAGCCACGACGCTAACCGCCTCGGGGGTCACACTCAAGGGGACAAGCAAATTCATTCTGGCAGCCGACGCATCGGCCTCCGGCTACGGTACGATTCCCGCACCCACCCTCTCGGCACTCACAATCGGCGGCACAAGCTACGATGCCGACGCCTCCGCGCTCACCGCGCTTGAGCTCTCCAACGCCATCCTGATGCCCGACGGCGGCAAGCACGCCACCTTCACCATCGACGCCGACACGAAATTCTACGACGCCGGCGGCCCCGACGGCAATATCCCCCTCAACGCCGAAGGCACGCTGACACTCGTTCCTGCCACGGCCGGCACAATCATAAAATTCGACCCGGCCTCGTGGAAGCTTTTCGACACATCGAGCGTGGGCTACAACGACATTTTCCGCGCCTACAGCGGCCGCGAGGTAGCCGACGATGCCCTCATCGCCGACCTCTGCGCCAAAGGGCGCATACTCTATTCGACCGCGGCCGACGGCTCCATGACCATCTACTTCAAGTCGGTTCAGGGAAATGCATCTTCGGCCAAAGCCGGATGGGAGGCCACGCTCAGCGCCATAACTCCCACCGACATGACAGTCGGCTCCATCACCGCCCTGACGTCGCAGCCGGCCAAACCCGGCGCCGGCGACAAAGTGGACAACCTGCTGCTATTCGACGTGCGCGCCGAAAACACCCTGAATCCACTTGACCTTACCGCTCTCAACTTCGCTCTCCCCGAAGGTGCAAAAGCTGCCACGAGCATAACCGTAAGCTATCTGGGCAGCGAAGCCGACAGCAAGACATCCACACCCTACGGCACAGCTGAAATCGGCGCCGACGGCACAGCCACCGTAAGCGGCAGCCTCACACTCAAGGAAGGCTCCAACATTTTCGCAGTAGCCGCCACTGTAGCCGGTACGGCCAACAACGGCGACATTGCAGGCATCCGCCTGACCGGCATCACGGCCTCCGGCAAGACCACACCCGCCGAGGGCGTGGAAGCAACCGTGGAGGTTGAGAACGTATGCCGCCTGACCGAGGGGGAACACAGCCACACCATCTACGGTCCCTGGCAGTTCACCCACACCACCGCAAGCGAATACAGCTCGAAATATGCCGCATCGACCTCCGACCACACGGTGACGTTCACCCCCGCCGAGGCCGGAACGGTGGCCCAGCTCACATTCAAGGACTTCAACGTATATTACTCAGCTACGAGCTACGGCACGAAGGCCAAATTCGAGGTCTACAGTGGCACGGGAGCCAACCGTACACTGCTCTGGAGCCTTACCGACCCCAACAAAGCAGCCGAAGGCCCGGGCATGAAACTTCGCTCCACAGCAGCCGACGGCTCGCTCACAGTTGTGTTCAACCCCAACACCTCGTCGAGCTACTACACCGCCAACGGCTGGCATGCCACCGTGGAACCCTTCACCGATCATGCCGCCACTGTCAGCGCCATTGAAGTCGCTCAGGCGTCGACCGACATCGTAGGTCCGGGCACCGCCGACGCCGAACTGATAAAATTCAGCGTGGAGACCGAAGGAACCATCTCGCCGCTTACGCTCAACGGCATCAACCTGACCGTAAAGGGGAAAGAAGCCCTGGACAAGGTGAAGGTCTACACCACCACCGACGGCACCATGGCCAACGCCACCCTCTGGGGAAGCGCTGAGATGCCCGCCGAAGGCAACGCGCTGACAGTCGCCCCCGCCGAGGAGAGCGCCTTGCAGCCGCTTCCGGAAGCAAAGACACGCTTCATCATCGCGGCCGACGTGAAATCCGTGGTTGATTCCGACATCGCAGTCGACGCCGCCGTATCCTCGCTGAAATTCACCGACGGATCGACCTACACCGTTGAAAACGGCGATCCCGAAGGGGAGCGCCTCACCAAAAACATCTACATTCTGGGCGCGGACGCAACGCAGACCGTAATGGTAGGTTCGCCGATAGCCTTCTACGACAACGGCGGCCCCGACGGTAAATCAAGCCCCGTGGAATGCACCGTAACGTTCATCCCCACCGACCCCGAGGCCAAACTCGTGCTCGACACGCAGGCGTTCAGCATCGGCGGCGGCAAAATCCACGTGTTCAGCGGCCGCGAGGTCAACGAGGAAAACCGCCTCGGCAAGGCCACCGGCTATTTCACCACAACCGGGCCGGCCGAACTGACAAGTAAAGCGGCCGACGGCTCGCTCACACTGCAGATCAAGCTAATCGGCACCACACTCGACGGCTTCGCGATGACGGTTACCCCCGTGCCGGGCGTAGCGATCCACGTAGCCGATGTGGCGCTGACCGCCGCATCGGAAGTAGCTGCCACACGCGGCACCACCGACACCCCTGTAGGGCATGCCGTATTCTCTGTAGAGGGCAACAAGAATATCCTCTCAATAAGCGGAGTGAAGGCCAGCGTGGCCGGCTCCACTTCCATAGCCGACATAACCTCCGTAGGCGTGGCTTACACCTCCCGTCTTGACCGCTTCAACAGCACCTCGATGGTAGGCAAAGCCGCTCCCGCCGCCGATGGCACCGTGGAAATCACCTTCGACCAGCCCGTTGAAATCGACGAGGCAGGCGACTACCACTTCTGGCTCACCGGCGACTTCACCGCGACAGCCGAACCCGGCAACATCGTGGAAATCGCCCTCACCGACGTGACCACCTCGGCAACCGAACCTGTAGAGATTGCCGAAGGCACCAAGGCGGCCCGTTCGCTCAAGGCCGGCATGGCCGGTTCCTACCGCATCGGCGCCTCCGACCAGGCCGACTTCGCCACCTTCGCCCTCGCCACCGAGGCGCTGGAGGGCGGCATCCAGGGGTCGGTAATCTTCCTGGTGGAAAGCGGCACCTACGCCGAGAACATCGTGATTGAGAACGTGGAGGGCACCTCGCAGGAGAATCCTCTGATCTTTATCTCGCAGAGCGGCAACGCCGCCGACGTAGTTATCACCGGCAAGAGCTACGCCTCCTCGAACGACGACATGGTGCGCGTGGTCAACACCCCCTGGGTGGCCTTCCGCAACATTACGTTCGCCCCCACATCGAGCGGCTACGGCAACGCCATCCACTTCCACAACTCCTCGCGCCACTGCACGGTGGAAAACTGCGTGATCACATCCGAAACGCTCAACAGCTCCACTGCCAAGTCAGGTACCAACCTGATCCGCACCTCGGCCATGTCGGTCGACGAGACCCCTGACAAGAACTACGAAAGCGTGGCCAACACCGAATGCGACTACCTGACCATCCGCAACAACACTCTTAGCGGCGGTTATATCTCGCTCTATCTCTCTGCCGCCGGATATGTCGGGATGCCCAAAGCCACGGGCATGCTCGTAGAGGGGAACACCATCTCCGAATACTGCTCGAAAGGCATATACCTGGCCGACCAGGCCGACTTCACCGTGAAGGGCAATACCGTCACGAAGACAGACCTCAACAAAGGCAGCATCTACGCCATGGACGTCTACCGCGCCGAAGGCGAATTCTCGATTGAAGGCAACAAGCTGAGCACCACCTTCGTAAACGGCGTGGGCGCGAGCGTGAGCACCTCCGTGATCTACATGCGCGGCACTTCCGGCCACGGCGGCCGCGACGCAGCCCACAAGGCCCGCATCGTGAACAACTCCATCGCCCTGCTCGGAGGCGCCCACTACACCAACTACGGCCTTTTCCTGGCCAACGCTGGCAGCACTGCCAACGCCTACGGCAACATGATAATCGCCCACAACAGCATCCTGGTGAAATCGGCAAGCCCGACCGCCCGCGGCGGCTATGCCCTCTTCATCAACCGCTCGAGCGAAGGGTGCGGACTCGAGGTACGCAACAACCTGCTCCAGGCCGTAAGCGCCTCGTCGCCCCTCAACATCTGGAACGACGCCGAACTGACGAATATCGCCTTCTCCGGCAACGCATTCTACGGCGGAAGCGGCAATGTAGACAACCAGTCGACTCCCCACACAATGGAGACCTACCGCGAGGCCTCGGGCGACCAGACCTCGGTATGGAAACAGGTTGAATTCCTAAGCGACAACGACCTTCGCCTCGCCGAGGCCGACGGCCTCGCCATGGACCGCGTCGACGGCGTCGATACCGACCTCGAAGGCACCGAACGCGGCACCACGACCACTGCCGGCGCCTACGAATTCAAGCAGATTGTCTCGGAGACTCCGGTTATCGCCGAAGGCTATCCCAAGATGGTCAAGACCGCCGACACATCGGCAACAGTGGCCACCCGCTGGAGCGTCGGCGCTCAGGTTTACGCCATGGCCGTGAAAGCCGATGCCGAAGCTCCCACAGCCGAACAGCTCAAGGCCCAGCGCCCCACTGCCTGCGAAGCCGACATGGAGATTACCACGACATTCAATTTCCTCGACCAGCTCACGGCCTACCGCGCCTACTTCCTGGCCGTTGAACCCCTCGGCGGCGAGAGCGAAATCGCTACCGTCGATTTCACCACTCTCGAGACCATCGAGGAGCTTACGGCAGAGATAATGTGGCAGGAAGAACCCTTCCAGGCCGGCGAACAGATTGAACTGTACGCCGTGGCCGAAGGGGGCAAAGAGCCTTACACCTACACCTGGAGCGACCAGACCGGCACCGTAGATTCCGACGCCGACATCTACTCGGAGGCCGCCACGCGCAGCCGCAGCTATACCCTCAAGGTGACATCGGCCGACGGCCAGACGGCCTACGCCAAGGCCAATGTGCCCGTCGTGACCCAGAACCTCGCCATCGCCACATTCGAAGACCTTCCCCTCGAGCCCGAGAGCAGCTGGATGATGGACGAACACGCCACGGAAGACACCTACACTGATGCCTTCTTCAGCGGCTCGATGCAGTTCGGCAACTTCCCGTTGGTTAACTGGAGCGCATGGAGCGGCTACGGCTTCGCCAACGAGACGTCGACGACTTTCACCGACTATAAGACAAGCCAGATGCGCAACTGCGTGGGCGGCGGAGCCGAAGGAACCACCAACTACGGTGTAGGCTACCTTTACGAAGGCACCAACGGAAGCATCGCCATCAATGTGCCCGAAACAGGCGTTGCCGTTCCCGGCATGTATGTCACCAACTCCGCATGGACCATCGACTATATTCTCCACGGCTCGCAGGGCTTCGGCTCGGCATTCGCCGACGGCGACTATCTCGAGCTGGTGGTTGAGGGCATGCTCGGCACCACCTCGACCGGCAACGTCCGCGTAGCCCTGGCCGACTACCGCGCAGCAGCCGCCACGGCGGCCGAGGGAACGGAGACTGAGCCCTCGAAATTCCTCACCGAATGGAAATGGGTTGATCTCAGCGGTCTTGGCAACATCGACAAGCTGAAACTCTCGATTACCGGTTCGGCCAACCAGATCACTAAAGTGCCGAATTATGTGTGCATCGACCAGATTGGTGCCGCCGATCCCTCGGGCGTAGGAAGCGCCAAGTCCGACACCTTCGACGGTGGCATACGCATCCTGCTTCCCACCCCGCGCACTCTTACCGTGACCGGCGTCGACGGAGCCTACACCCTGCGTCTCTACTCGGTCGACGGCATCTGCCGCGACACTCATAAGCTTGAAGGAGCCTCGACGGTGAGCATCGACCGCCTCGCCCCGGGCACCTATGTGGCCGAAGTGACTACCGCCGACGGCGGCCGCCACACGGTCCGTATCCTCAAAAAGTAAACAGAAGGCCCCTCGGGGGGCCATCTGCGTTTGGGTTTTTACAGTGAAGGCGATGTGTCAAAATTCAACAATTTGACACATCGCCCTATTTTTACCCGGATGGCGAGGGCGCTGTCAGCCATCGACCTTTGGTCGCTTTGCTATGCAAAGAATGGTCCAGATGGTAGGAGCTTGAGGGTTAGGGTGAAGGGAGTTGACTAAGGTCAATGACCGAACCCGAATCCCTCACGCGACGCCCCAGATGGGCTATTATGACACACCCTCTTTCATTTTCAACTCTGATGCAACAAGGACGGCTTGCCGGGCGTTTGTAAATAAGGGCGGTCGACGGACCGCACTATTTTACTAAAATTACCGAGACGATGAAACGGATTGTATTGATGGGAGCCACGTCGGGCATAGGGCTGGCGCTGGCCGAACGGCTGGCAGCCGACGGCCACCGCATAGGCGTGGCCGGCAGGAAAACCGAAGTGATGCGCGAACTGCAGAAGCGATATCCCGAGCAGATTGTCTACTCCCGTATCGACGTGACCGACGCCGAGGCGCCGCGTAAACTCCACGACCTTATCGAAAGGCTCGGAGGCATGGACGTCTATTTCCACATTGCCGGAATCGGCTTCAGCAACGAAGCGCTCGAAACCGACAGGGAGCTGCTGACGATGCAGACCAACGTGGTAGGATTCACACGAATGGTCGACACGGCTTTCCGATACTTCCGCGACCACGGCGGCCGCGGCCATATCGGCGCAATCTCATCGGTAGCCGGGACCAAAGGGATAGCCCAGATAGCGGCCTACAGCGCCTCAAAACGCTTCCAGCAGACATATCTTACGGCGCTCGAACAGCTCGCACGCCGGCAGCGGCTGCAGATACGCTTCACCGACATAAGGCCGGGATGGATCCGCACCCCGCTGCTCGACGCCGACCAGAATTATCCTATGTCGATGACATTGGGCTACGCCGTGCCGCGCATACACCGCGCGATGGTCTGCGGGCGCCGCGTGGCTACGGTCGACTGGCGCTGGCGGATGCTCACGGCGGTATGGCGGCTGATTCCCGACGCTCTGTGGATTCGCATGCGAATCCCTATCTCCACCATAGCCTCCGAAGCCCAGACACGCCGCAACGAGACTGCCGCAGAAGCCCCTCTGGAGCGCCTGGAGGAAGCCGCACCGACTGTATCGCAGAAGGGCCCCGACGCGAAACCCGCCGCAGCTACGGCCGACTCTACAGCAAAGCCAAAAGTTTAAGACATTTGAAAACTTTTGCTTAACTTTGCGGCAAATTAGCAACCGCTGCGATGAAAGAACAATTTGAAATGGTAGCCAAAACCTTCCAGGGACTGGAGGAGGTGCTGGCCGAGGAGTTGCGCGCACTCGGCGCGCTGAATGTCGAACCCGGGCGCCGCATGGTGCAGTTCGAGGGCGATCTTGAAATGCTCTACAAGGCCAACCTGTGCTGCCGCACGGCGTTGCGTATTCTCAAACCCTTCTACAACTTTACGGCCCGCAACACCGACGAGCTTTACGACCGCGCCAAGGAGTTCGACTGGGGGTCGCTGATGTCGGTGGGAAGCACTTTCTCGATCGACACGGTTGCCTACAGCGACGACTTCACCCACTCTCGCTTCGTGACCTACCGCGTGAAAGACGCCATCGTCGACTGGTTCAAGGACCGTTACGGCGAGGATAAGCGTCCGGGCGTGCGGCTGCAGGGCGCCGACGTGATGATCAACGTGCACATCGCCGGCGGCAACGTGACGCTCTCGCTCGATTCGTCGGGCGAGTCGCTCCACAAGCGCGGCTACCGCGTGGCGCAGACCGAGGCGCCCATCAACGAGGTGCTCGCCGCGGGGATAATCCTGCGCAGCGGCTGGCGCGGCGACTGCCCGCTGGTCGACCCGATGTGCGGGTCGGGCACATTCCTGATTGAGGCCGCTCTGATTGCCGCCAACATCAATCCGGGCGTTTACCGCAAACACTTCGCCTTCGAGAACTGGAAAGATTTCGACTCCGCGCTGTTCGACCGCCTCTACAACGACGACTCGGCCGAGCGCGAGTTCAAATATAAAATCTACGGCGCCGATATCTCGCCCAAGGCCGTGGAGATAGCCGACCGCAACATCCGCAGCGCAGGCGTGGGGCGCATGATCGACCTGCAGACCAAACCGCTCTCGGCATGGACCGAAGCTCCCGAGGGGGGTGTTCTCATCACCAATCCACCCTACGGCGAGCGCATCGGCTCCGACAACATGGAGGGCCTCTACGCCCTCATCGGCCAGAAACTGAAAAACGTGTTCAAAGGCTACCACGCCTGGATTATCGCCGCTAAAAACGAATACATCCCGAAAATCGGCCTCTCCCCTTCGGAGAAGATTCCCATCCTCAACGGCTCGATCGAATGCGAGCTCCGCGAATACATTATCTTCGAAGGTGATTACAAGAGTTTCCGCCGGGAGGGTGGACGCCTGCGCGACATCGATGAAAAGAAAGCAGAGCGCCGCAGCGAGCGCCGCGAAAAGAAATTCGGACGCCTCAACGGCGAACGCCACGGCAACGGAAAATTCCACTCCGACCGCAAGGCTTTCCGCGACAAAAACCGCCAGGGGGGCCGCGACGGTCGCTCGCGCGAACGCGACTTCGCCGACAAGCGCCGCGAACGCCGCAGCGACAAGGCCGGCGAACCGCGCAACAAGCTCGAGGAGCGCTACAGCCCGCGCGGAGCTTTCCGCCCGGGACGCCCCGGCCAGGGACGTACATTCACATCCGACCGACCGCTCGATGCCGACCGCCGCAAGCCCGACAGCGAGAATCCGCTGGCACTGCGCCGCAACGAGGATGCACTGAAGATGCTCTCCAACAAACAGCCGTCGCTGCCGCCATTCCGCAGTCGCCGCAAGAATTCCGACAACGACTGATTTCACCAACCATACTCACCTTTCCGACAGATGAACATCCTACTGCTTGGCTCAGGCGGCCGCGAATCGGCCCTGGCCTGGAAAATAAGCTGCAGCCCCTTCACCCGCAAGCTATTCATCGCCCCCGGCAACGGCGGCACAGGCAATTTCGGCGTCAATGTGGCCATTTCGCCACTCGATTTCATCGCAATCGAGGAATTCGTGAAAACCAATGCCATCGACCTCCTTGTGGTCGGCAACGAAGATCCCCTCGTGGCCGGTATAACCGACTATTTCCGCCACCGCCTCCCCTCGCTGCTTGTAGTCGGTCCTGAAAAGGCCGGAGCCATGCTCGAAGGGAGCAAGGATTTCGCCAAGCTGTTCATGGCTGAATTCGGAATCCCTACGGCCCGCTACCGCTCGTTCACCCGCGAGACGCTCCACGACGGCTACGCCTTCCTGGAATCGCTCAATGCGCCATATGTGCTTAAGGCCGACGGCCTTGCCGCCGGAAAAGGCGTGCTGATACTCGACTCGCTCGACCAGGCAAAGGCCGAGCTGAAGGCAATGCTCAACGGCATGTTCGGAGCATCGAGCGCTACGGTCGTAATCGAGGAATTTCTCAAGGGAATTGAATGCTCGGTATTTGTGCTCACCGACGGCCACGGAGGCTACCGCATCCTCCCCGTGGCGAAAGACTACAAGCGCGTGGGCGAGGGCGACACCGGCCTCAATACCGGCGGCATGGGTGCAGTAAGCCCCGTGCCGTTTGCCGACGAAGCTTTCATGGCCAAGGTCGAGGAACGCATTGTGCGTCCCACCGTCGACGGCCTTCTGAACCGCGGCATCGACTACCGCGGATTCATCTTCCTCGGCCTCATCAACGTGGAGGGCGAGCCGATGGTGATTGAATACAACGTACGCATGGGTGACCCTGAGACCGAGGTAGTCATGCTGCGCATCGCCTCCGACCTCGTGCCGCTGCTCAAGGCAGCCGCCGAAGGCTCGCTGGGCGACATTCCGCTCGACACGGATCCGCGCGCGGCAGCCACGGTGATGCTCGTATCGGGCGGTTATCCCGGCAGCTACGAGAAGGGGAAGGTTATCTCCGGACTCGATGCCGCCACCTCCTCGATACTCTTCCATGCCGGCACGGCCCAGACAGCCTCAGGCGACGTGATAACCTCCGGCGGACGCGTAATCGCCGTTAGCAGCTACGGCGACACCATCGCCGATGCTCTCGCCACGAGCTACGCCACGGCCGAAGGGATACTCTTCGACGGCAAGTACAACCGCCGCGATATCGGGCGCGACCTGATGAACCTCTGATTTTCGCCCTCTCTACCTCCTGATGAAAGCACGCGACATAACAGCATTCCTCCACGGCAAGTCGGCCACAATCGTGGCGGCTGTTTTCGCCTTCGTGAGCTGCGTTGTGGCGTGGCAGCGCAGTGCCGTCATCCCGATCGAAGGAGACCTTGGCGTAGGCTTCCCGTCGGCCAACATGTGGATTGCCTCCGCCCGCACATCGGCAATAGTCAATATGGCACTCACCGCCGTGGTGGCGCTCGCGATGCTGTATATCAACCGGGTATTCAACGTGTTGCGCTCGCTCACTTCGTTGGTGGCGACGATGTTTCTGGTGCTTCAGGCGGCTGTTCCGTCGGCGCTGGGGCAGTTCTACGGCGGCACGATTCTCGCGCTGCTCGTAATGGTATGCTGCGGGCTGCTGTTCAGCGCGTTCGGCGAGCGCCTGGGTCAGCGCCACGTATTTCTGGGATTCTTCCTCTTTGCCGGAGCGGCTTTCACCCAAGTGGGCTACCTTTTCTTCCTCCCCGCGATCCTGCTGGGAGTGATGCAGATGCGCATCTTCTCGCTGAAATCCTTTCTGGCGGCCCTGCTGGGCACCATAACGCCTCCCTGGATACTTTTCGGCCTCGGGCTGGTAACGCCCGACCACCTTCAGTGGCCCGGAATGGCATTTGAACTATGGCACCTTTTCGAGAGCAACGACATGGTGCCCACGTTCGTCACCATCGGCGCGACGCTTCTCACGGGCATCGGCTTCACCGTGGCCAACCTGATGAAGATCCTCAGCTACAACTCGCGCGTACGCGCCTACAACGGCTTCCTGACGATGATGCTCATCTACACAAGCGTGCTGGTAGTGCTGAATTTCGGCAACTTCATGTTCTACGTTCCTCTGCTCAACTGCCTTGTGGCATATCAGATAGGGCATTTCTTCACCTACCGCCGCAGCAACCGCAGCTATGTGGCCATTTTGGCTGTTGCATCTGTCTACGTAGCCCTTTATATCTGGGCGGTTGCAGCCTGACTACTTAGAGGGTGTTTAATAATAGATGTTAAATTATATAAAGCGATCCATACAAAAGAAGGTAATATTATTCCTTTTAATGAATCGGCTTTAACTTCGTTGAAGTACAATAGTTCCATGGGGAAAAAGGCTCATTATATTAAAACAAAATGAGAATCATTATGAGAATATTCTTTTTGATGTGCATTTTGGGGGCTTCTTTGACGATAGCAGCTCAGAATATCATTTATGGTAATAAAAATGAGCAGAGAGCTATAAATATGGCATTTGATATTCTGCAAGTTTATTACCATTCAAAAGAACTGTGTGTTTCAGATTCGATTTATGATCTTGATTGGGATATTTTTTCAGATATGGTTGATACTCAGACCAAACAAATTCTCTGGTCTTATCGAATAGAGAAAAAATTTATTTGGAACGCTCCAACATATTCTGAAGCTTTATTATCTATATTCGGTCCTGAAACTTGTGATTCTTGTATGTATATAGCAAATTTTTCGGAGCCATATAAAGGATTGATAAGATGCGACATCCTACCAAAAGATAAAATGGTTGGCATTTATGGATCGCCTGTTATTTCGGCTTTTCTATTTAAATACAATAATAGAGGAGAAATTTATCAGAGCTATAAAGCTGAAGTCAATATAGACTAATTAAAATTCTTTCAAAAAGGGATTGTGTGAAATGGCACAGTCCCTTTTTATAAGATATTATACAAAGGTCTTTGTATGCCCAATTGTATGATTGCAACCCTCTCCATCTTCATCGCATTCCCATAAAGGTCTTTATTCCATAAAAGTTGTTATAAATGCTGCGAAAATTCTTGATTGTGACATTCCAACCGTAACTTTGCCAGTTCAAACAAATTAAATCATATCAAAATGTAGTAGAATTATAAAAAATCAGCAACAAAATGGAACACAAGAAACAGACCGGGCATGTCTGCCGATGGATGGTTTTTGGCATAACGATTGTCACCATCGTCGTAGGATGTACCATAGTAATCGGCCTATTTGAATGGCGCGACAGAAGCAGGATGGAGAGCAGGAACGCAGAGACACACCTTTGGCGTAAAAACGTGTATGACTTGAATATGCGTGTCGCCAAGTTATCTCTGCTTGGTGAGACATGGAAAAAATGTTAGACATATTATTGTGCGTTTTCTGATTATGCTGCAAATCAACGCAATAAATTCAATAGCCAATCGTTCTTTAGCTATAACATAAAAATAGAAGCAATATGAAAGTATCAACAAAACAAGGTTTTAAACCACCTTAAAATTCAGCAGGGGTTATCAGAGGATACTTCCCTTATATCTTTGAAACATTTTCCATATAAAATCCAAGCAATACGGCATACAGCGTCTTGTCCGTGTTACTGACACGGAGGGCAATGTTACCACCTCTACTTACGACATGGGCGACCGCCGTACTGAGGTGAACCATCCTGCAAGCGGCATCACTAGCTTCACATACGATGCGCTCGGCAATGTGCTGACCAAGCAGACTGCCAACCTTGCAAAGGAAGGCAAGTTCATCACCTATGATTACGACTATCTGCGTCTGACGGGTATCAACTATCCTGACCACCCGGAGAACAACGTGAAGTATTACTATGGTGGTCGCAATGCCTCTCAGAACCGTATCGGCAGATTGATGCTCCGTGAGGACGGAACGGGTGCCATTGAGTATTTCTATGGCAAGATGGGCGAGGTGACGAAGACCCGCCGCACAATGATTGTGCCTAATCAGGCGATAGCAACCTATGTGACGCAATGGACTTACGACAGCCACAACCGTCTGTTGGAGATGATTTATCCTGATGAGGAGAAGATTACTTACTCTTACAATCTCGGTGGTCAGCTTGAAAAGGTTCATGGCTACAAGTCATACGGTTACGATTATGTAAGCAAGATCGGCTATGACAAGTTCGAGCAGCGCACATACTTGAAGTATTGCAACGGTGCTGAGACCTTCTACACTTACGACCCACAGCGTCGCAGATTGCAGAACCTCACCGTGAACAGTGGTGGCAACACCATTATGGATAACGCTTACACTTACGATGCGGTGAGCAATGTGCTCAGCGTGGTAAACGGTGCGTCAGTTCCACAGAGTGGAAAGGCTGGCGGACAGATGGCGCATGCCTATACATACGATGCCCTATACCGTCTTGTCAGCGCAACTGGCACTTATACTGGTGCTAACAACAAGACCGCAAGCTACACTCTTGCGATGGGCTACGACAACATGCACCGTATCACTTCGAAGCGTCAGATTCTCACGCAGAACAATGTGCAGTTCAATGGTACATTGAATGCAGGTTATGATTTGTCGTACACTTATGGAACTGACACAGGCAAGAAATTCCAGCTTGCCAATGTGAAGGATGTGAATTATCGCACGGAAGAGACACCTTCAGAAAGCGAGAATGTGAACAACAATCATGCCTATGAGTATGATGCCAACGGTAATCTTGTTTATGTCAACACAAGCCGTACCAAGAAGGATGGCGTGGCTGACGAGAAGACCACGGAACGCAAACTCAAATGGGATGAGGAGAACCGTCTCATTGCTTCTGACGACAATGGCTTCGTGACAAACTATTGGTATGACGCAGACGGAGAACGCACGGTGAAGACATCGGGCGAGAGTGACCAAGTCTATGTGAACTCTGAGTTTGCAGGAGGCCGCACGAACACCGCCAAGTTCTCACTCTATGTATCACCTTATCTCGTTGCTAACCAAGGCGGACGCTATACAAAGCATATCTATATAGGTAGTCAGCGTGTCGTTTCCAAGATTGGTGACTTCGATTCTTACGGATCAGACCCACGCCGCATCCAATATGCAGGTAGTGAGACTGATGGCTTGTCTGTTGATTATAAAGCTAAATATACCGGGCAGTTGCAGGTTATCAAGGATAATTATGCAACCTTTGCAGTGCCGTACAATGGCGAGGACAACAACGACTATGTCGATGGCAAGGGCTTCTGCTGCAATGACGGCAGCTCGTGCCTGCAAATGGGAACTTCAAGGAGAATGACGATTACGAGAAGATGCAGTTCTACTACCACCCAGACCATTTGGGTAGCAGTAGTTACATCACTAACCTTGACGGTGAGGTGGTGCAGCATATCGAGTATGTTCCTTTCGGAGAAGTATTCGTTGAGGAGCGCAATAACATTTGGAATACGTCTTATCCTTTCAATGCTAAGGAATTCGATGAGGAGACTGGATTGTATTACTATGGTGCGAGGTACTATGATCCAAAGATTAGTCTGTGGATTAGTGTAGATAAATTATCAGAAGAGGATTTAAAGGTTTCATCTTATTGCTATACAGACAATAATCCAATAAAATATTTAGATCCTGATGGTAACAAAAAACATAATTGGATAAAAGAGTCTACAACGAATAAGCAATCATTGGATGCACGTTATAACAATGCTTCTTTCCAAAAGAGATTTACTAATGGCTTGGTACAGATATGGGCTCATGGACTTAGGAAAGACATGCGGCACCGTTCATGGGGTATAGAAGTGTCTGTGGATTACTATAAACGTAGAGCTTATGGTAATGGCTATTTCCATTTTCCTAAAAGAGATGAGGAACAAATAGATAATGCAAAAATGTTAGTTCAATATTTGAATAAATACGATAAAAATTGGAGAAGCACAAATGGCGGGCATCCTATTATCATATTACATGCTTGCGCAACTTCGGATTTTGCAAAGGAGATGTCTAATGATGAAGAGTTTAATTGCAACAAGCATATTTTGAGGCAGCTATTAATCATAATACCATCTTACGGTTGGGATTTAACAGATATTATTAAACACCCTCTTATTTCCCGATGACAAAACGAATCGTAATAGAATCGCATATCCCGTTTGTAGGCCATCAGCTCGACGGGATAGCCGAGGTAGTACGCCTCGCTCCCGAAGAGATAACCCGCGAAGCCGTAGCCGACGCCGACGCGCTGATAGTACGCACGCGCACGCGCTGCGACGCCTCGCTGCTCGAAGGCTCCCGCGTGGGTCTGGTGGCCACCGCCACCATCGGCACCGACCATATCGACAAGGAATACTGCCGCTCCCAGGGCATCGAAGTGGTGTCGGCACCCGGTTGCAACGCGCCCGCCGTAGCGCAGTACGTCTGGGCATCAGTCCTGACCCTCCGGCCTCAGATTGAAGGGCTCACAATCGGCATCGTAGGTATGGGCCATGTGGGGACCATTGTGGCCGACTGGGCGCGCCGCCTCGGCGTGCGTGTGCTCCCATGCGACCCTCCGCGCGAGCGCGAGGAAGTCCGCAGTGACTTCTGGAAGGGGTTGCCGCCGGTTCCCGAACCCTTCACTGACCTCGCCACTATTGCCCGTGAGGCCGACATCATTACATTCCACACACCCCACTCCAAAGAAGGTCCCGACCCCACACATCATCTGGCCGACGAGAAGTTTTTCGACGCTCTGGAGCGCCGTCCCATCATAATTAACGCTGCGCGGGGTCCCATCGCGTCCACAGAAGCCATTTTAAGGGCCATAGAGGCGAAGAAAATCAGCGAAGCGGTAATTGACTGCTGGGAGGAAGAACCGCACATCAGCGAGCCTCTGCTGGCCTCGGCCGCCATAGCCACCCCACACATAGCCGGCTATTCTATCGAAGGCAAACAGCGCGCCACCGCCGCTACCCTCCGCGCCGCCCTCCGCTACTTCGGCGCCCCGACCGAGCGCATCGCCTCCATCATCGCTCCTGCTGCCTACCATTCCGACATCCGGATTTCTCCCGAGGCAATTCTTGCCTCCTACAACCCCCTGGCTGACACCGCCACCCTCCGTGCCGACTTTACTCCCACCCGCTTCGAACAGCTCCGCAACACCTACCCCCTCCGCCACGAACTCCTCTAATCCATAAATTTAAAAGACTACCCGATTGAATAATTGAGTTTTTTGGAAGCATTACGGGAACGACCGGCGTTGGGACGGAAGATAGCCTTGAAGAGGCGACGGGCGGTGTGATGGCGTCGGTGATATTGCACGAAAGTCTCCGCTTCGATGTCAAAATCATCGCGGTAGGCAGCCGTCGGCGACACATAATAGTATGTCACATCTTCAATCAAGGCGGTGGTTTCATCATGGTCGGTGGCTACCTGCTCCAGCTGATCGACAGTAGGAGCGATACAAATGACGTCGTGCGCCATGCAGTAGGCGGCAACATTCCCGATGGTTCTGTGATAATTGCTTTTCAATGGTTCGGAATTATAATCATCCCATTCGCAGCTCCCCATATCCTGCACGGGGCGCAACTGCACTACATCGGGGCGCACATCTCCCGGCCATATACTCCAGAAGTTATCATCCGTCAAATCATATTGATTCATCGAATTTACGGTGAAATTTATCCGTATCCTGAAGTTAGGGAACTCAGCCTTAAGCTTCGTCAATTGCTCTGTCAATTGCAATAAATTATCGAATCGGGCTCCCTTCATCAGATACTCGTATGTTTCCTTTGTTGTCCCGTGCATTGACAGGATTACCTCGTTAAGCCCCGATTCAACAAGCCTCCGCAGGTCAATTTTATTGACAAGCAGCTGACCGTTGGTTACCAGTGTGATATTTGGTATACCTCTTTTCCTGGCGCGCTTTACAATATCTTCCAGACCGGGATAAAGCGTAGGCTCGGCGCCGCAACCAATCTGCAGCTTCAATGCTCGCGGGAACAACACCCGCTCGACAGCATCAAGCCTACTTCCGGTAATGACCCCATTCATCTCCCGCCGTTTTTCCTCATTGCTGAAATAACACATCCGGCATCGGATATTGCAGGCAAGCACCGGGTCGAAGAATATTCCGATATACCGCCGCCCGGTAACATGCAGAGCGAAGAGCCCTGCAAACTTAACAAACCGGGGGGTCTTGCTGCTGACGGCGAGCTTGAGTATCTTATAGATATTCATGATGGTATTGAGCTTATGAAAGAGGCATGGGTGCGGGACAAGGGAACCGCAGGCTATTTGAGGCCCCAGGAGGAGCGGTCGAGATTGCGGTAGGAGACGGCTTCGTGCATGTGGAGCACGCTGACAGGGAAGGCCGGGTCGGCCGCGGTGTTGGCGGGGTCGAGGTCGGCGATGGTGCGGGCCACCTTGAGAATGCGGTCGTAGGCGCGGGCGCTCATGTCGAAGCGCGTCATGGTGGTTTCGAGCACCTGCATCGCTTCGGCGGTGGGACGCGCCCAGCGGGCTATGAGGCGTGGCGTCATCTGGGCGTTGCAGTGCACGCCCGAGGTGTCGGCAAAGCGCCGACTCTGTATTTCGCGCGCACGCACCACGCGCGCACGGATATCGGCCGACGTCTCCCCCGGAGCCATCGACTGCAGCTCCATGAACGGCACGGGAAGTATTTCCACCTGGAGGTCGATGCGGTCGAGCAGCGGCCCGGAGATACGGCTGAGATAGCGCTGTACCTGCACCTGCGAGCACTGGCATTCCTTGGTAGGATGGTTGTAGTAGCCGCACGGACATGGGTTCATCGACGCCACAAGCATGAACCCGGCGGGGTAGTCGACGGCGTATTTGGCGCGAGAGATGTTGATGTGGCGGTCTTCAAGCGGCTGCCGGAGCACCTCGAGCACCGAACGGCTGAATTCCGGAAATTCGTCGAGAAAGAGCACTCCATTGTGAGCGAGCGAAATCTCGCCCGGAACGGGATTGGTGCCTCCTCCTACAAGTGCCACGGGCGAAATAGTATGATGGGGAGCCCGGAATGGACGGGTGGTCATCAGCATGGAGCCGCCCTTGAGTTTACCCGCCACGGAATGGATTTTAGTGGTCTCCAGCGCCTCGCCGAGCGTGAGAGGTGGCAAAATGGAGGGAAGTCGTTTGGCCATCATCGACTTGCCGGCTCCGGGAGGGCCTACGAGCAGAATATTATGGCCGCCCGCACAGGCTACTTCGAAAGCCCTCTTTACGTTTTCCTGCCCTTTTACATCGGAAAAATCGAAATCGAACGAAGCATAGGCGCGGCTGAACTCCTCGCGGGTGTTCACCACCGTGGGCTCGGGATGCGTATTGCCGGCCAGAAAATCGATTACTTCGGCGAGACTTTCCATCCCATACACTTCCAGATTATTGACCACAGCGGCTTCGAGAGCGTTGGCCTTGGGCAGAATGATTCCTTTCAGTTTCCTGGCCCGCGCCATGATGGCCATGGGGAGCACCCCTTTTACGGGGAGAAGAGTGCCGTCGAGGCTCATTTCCCCCATTATCAGATAGTCGCCGAAGCAGTTGGCCCCGATCTGACCGTCGGCCGCAAGCACGCCCAGCGCAATCGGGAGGTCGTAGGCCGGTCCTTCCTTCTTCACGTCGCCCGGAGCCAGGTTGACAACCACCTTTTTGCGCGGGAATTCATAGCCGGCCTGCTGAATGGCTGATACGACGCGTTCGCCGCTCTCCTTCACGGCCGTATCGGGCAATCCGACCATCACGAACTGTATGCCCGTGTCAGTAAGTACTTCTACGGTTACGGGGATGGCATCGATGCCCTGAATGGCGGCGGCTAAAATCTTTACGAGCATGGCGGCGGAAAAGGAGGGTGGATATTCTGAATTATATATGATGAAAAAGCTCCGGGAGAATCAGCAATCAGCGGCGCCGCTTTTTGCCGGTAAGTGCAATCGAGCCTGCGGATTTAGCCGACGGGCCGCGGTACAGCACCCTCATGGTGGAATCAGTCACCACAAACCAGGGCATACCGGCCACGGCTATATCGTCGAGTCCCATTATGGCAAACGGAGCAGCCGTCCATCCGCGCTTCACGCCCGGAAAACGTCCGAGCGAATCGGTTTTGGCAATCTCGCGCAACGACGCGAGCCACGCTGCGGTATCCGGATCGGCCGAAATATCCACGATATTCACTTTGGGCGTCGAGGAGGCCGAAACGCTACGGAGCATCCCCACAACCGAATCGGAGGCACGGGAACCGGCATCGGTGAACATCAGCAGGCTGCGGGCCGACGTGTGCGGGTCGACGGTAAGCACCTGCCCCTTGCGGTCGGCAATTGTAAAGGATTCAATCCTGACGGAATCGACGGGCACGGCCAGACGCCGGGCGAGATCGGATATACCGCGCAGCGATGCACATCGCGACACCTTGTCGCTGACACTTTCCACGAGTTCCAGCGCCTGCGCTTCGTGGCCCGGGATGTAATAATAATTTGCCAGAAGTGTACCGGACGCATAGCGGTCGGGGTTGTCGCGCACATATGCCGCCACGGCCGCGTTGAGCGAGTCGTGATTGTCCGACCGGACAGCATCTGCGTTTGCCTTCAGAAATTTAGCCACACTTTCGGCATCGTGATTCCCTTTAAGTTCCACCGACGTAGGGTCGGCGAGACTGAAGGTTCCCTCGATATTGTCGCCGGGGGCGGCATTGAAGGCGGCAAGCATACGGCCGTTGCCGGTATAAAGGCGTACCATTACCGGCGCTCCCGCGCGGGCATCGACGGCAAACTTGCCGTCGACCGCCGTGGCAATGACGTTCTGCACGGCGCCGTTGTCGAAATATATCAGACGCAGATTGCCCGTGCCGAAATCCGTGATTTCGCCGTTGATACGAAATGCTCCGTCGTTGCCACACGAGGTGAACGTCAGGAGTGCCGCGACAGCCGTCAGCCACGCCGCAATTTTTATGAGAATCCTGTCCATTTCGCTGATTTCAGAAAAAGTTTACCCGTCGGGCGAACTTTCAGCCATCCGACAAGGTATATATGAGAGGGAGGCTGCGACATCGGGCCGATGGTCTGCCAGCCTTCCTCTACAAAGGTAGGCGTTTTCTGCCAATTTTGCCGAACATGAGATGATAAATTGAACTATCCCCGATGGCAAAATCACCGGCAAATATCTTATCTTTGCAAACGTTAACAGTGATGCTTCTTAAATTGCTTCACAACACGTCTTCTATATGGGAGCCGAGAGGAAAGGACTGAATATTAGCCGACTGCTTGGATGGCTGCTGGTAGCGGCAGCCGTGTGCTGTGCCATACCTGCAAAAGCCCAGATCGTGACACTGCCCGACGAGAAAATGAACGTCGATTCGCTTCGGCGCGCATTTGCCGACACCCACTATTATTTCGGCCTCTACAAAGACAACTATTTCATCTTCGGGCCGCCGGTGGGCAAGAAACCCACCGCCGACAACACCAACGTGAAATTCCAGATTTCCGTAGCCCAGAAACTTACCAAAAGCACGCTTCCCTGGGGCACATATCTATATCTGTACTACACACAGAAGGTATTCTGGAACATTCTTGAAAACTCCATGCCGATGACCGATCTCAACTTCAATCCCGGTATCGGTCTGGCAAAGCCATGGTTCATCAAAAACCGCTTCGTAGGGCGCCTGAGTCTCCAGCTCGAGCATGAAAGCAACGGCCGCGACGGCGAAGAGTCGCGCTCGTGGAATAAAGTGTCGTTCGGAGGGAGCGTGATGGTGGACCCCAACTTCGTGGTGTTCGGCAAATACTGGATACCCATCGTCGACGGCGTAAACAACAAGGACATCCTCCACTACTGCGGCATCTACCAGTTCGGCTTCCAGGTGCAGAGCGTAAACCGCAAGGTCTCGGCATCGCTCACTCTGGTAAAGCGCAAAGGCAACATATTCAACTACAACGTAATACTCGAAGGCGCCTACCGCTTCTCGCGCCAAAGCAACCAGTATCTTTTCGCACAGTTTTATTCCGGCTACGGCGAGGGACTCCTCGCCTATAAAGAGTATCACCAGCAGTTTCGCATCGGTATCGTCATCAAGCCGACCTTGTTTTCCGAATATTAAGCCGACGTTGAAGGCATGTCATAACGGCCCATCTGCGGCGTCGCCGAAACTTACGCACACAATGCAGGGACATTCCTTTGTGATGTATACCTGGCAATCAGCCACTTATACACACCATAAGGAATGTCCCCGCCTTGTTGACGGAAAGATATTTACGACAACTTAAAGACCGAAAAATATTTATCGGATGGTTTTATTTCTTTTCGGCAGCCGGACGCTCGATGCCGTCGGCGTTGCAGCGTTCTGTCATACGCTTGATGCGCTCGGCCGTCTCGGGATGAGCGGCGCGCCGTCCACTTCCTTGAGGTCTCCGGTAAGTTTACGCAGACGGATGGTGTAGGCATTATTTTCGTCGGGAACGGGATTGTGCTCGTCCATCCAGTCGACGGATTCCTTGACGTATTCAGCCATCTGCTTGTCGGTAAGCGTAAAGGCCTTTGCAGCCTGCTTTCGGGCGCGGATGGCTTTCTTGAGATTGAACTGGGCGTTGACTCCCGGTGTGGCCACGGCAATACAGAGCGCCATGGCTGCGATTTTGAAAAGATTGGTTTTCAAATGCGGAATATATGCAAATAAGATTATAATCAAACGTGAAGGTTGCCGATGAAAAGTGCGTGGCATAAACGGCTACACACTGAGTACGTTTGGGGCCCTCTGGCCGCGCATTTTGCCGCTATAATCCTCGTAGGTTCCACTCTTCTGTTGAGCGCCAACTACTTCTGCGCCGACGACTCGACGATTCATCGTGAGGATGCCACCGTGGTTAGTAAAGAGACACACAAGCGCCATCACAGCCGCCGCATAGGTCGCCGCCGTTACACTACAGGCGAACCCTACTATGTCTACGACCTCAATCTGCAGTTTGCCGACGGACGCACCAAATCGCTCCGCGTCGACGCCACGCGCTACAACCGCACCCGCACCGGCGCCACACTCACACTTCCGATGGAAAAGGGCTTACTGGGCTGGCCCGTTATAATGCGCTCCATGCCGGAAAATATGCCCGAAAACCCACAGAAAGATACAGCTGTGGAATAAGTAACTGTTCAAAATTATTTTATGCTTTCACAAGAGGCCGGATGGTAAGACGGAGGCGTTGCGGTGAAGCCCGGCGAGCTTCACCCGCTTTACGGCTGAATGGCGGAAATTGGCGGAAAACGTCGGCTGGTCCATCTGCAGGATGTCGGCACGGCTCAGGCATCGCAGTGCGGGCCGCATGCGGAACTCCTCGAGCGCAGTTTCCGGCACACCGACGTTATGGGGGCATACCTGCTGGCAAACATCGCATCCATAGACGCAATCGCCCATCAGAGTACCAAGCGGACGGCCGCCAACCTCGGCAGGGAGATCTCCGCGATGCTCAATGGTAAGATACGAGAGGCAGCGGCGCGCGTCGAAACCCGAGGCAGCACGCAGAGCGCCTCCGGGACAGGCCGCAACACAACGGCCGCATCCGTCGCACTGCCGCTCCATCGGCTCGTCGGGCGCGATTTCCACATCAGTAAGTATCTCAGCCAAAAAAACATAGCTACCCCATCCCGGCACGATAAGCAACCGGTTGCGCCCTGTGAAGCCCACGCCGGCCTGTCGCGCCCAATATCGTTCGAAAAGCGGCGCCGTATCCACACATATGCGGTGGCCGTAACCCTCTGTGTCCAAGATCTCTGCAACGGACTGCAGACGGCTTCTGAGAACTTCGTGGTAGTCGTCGCCACGGGCATAGCGCGCCAGTTTCAGCCCGGCACACTCGTCGGAATCATAATAGGGGAAAGCGCAGACCATGACAGTCCGTGCGCCTGGAAGCAGGAGGGCGGGATCGCGACGCACGTCGGGATAGCGCTCAAGATAGGCCATAGAGCCGTGACACCCCTCCCCTATCCATGATTCGTAGCTCCGGCACACCGCGGCGTCGACGGGCTCGCAACGTGCGAAACCCGCCGCACAGGCTCCTGCGCTCATTGCGGCGGCGCGAAGGGTATCCTTGAGGTCGGAGAGGGTCATTTCGAAGCAGTTGCATCGTCGGGCCGTCCCGTTGGAATTCTGGCGAAGGTATATCCACGCGCGAGCAGCCACTCTATGGCCTGCGGAAGGACGGCTTTCATATTGCGCTCAGCCTTAAGCGAATCGTGAAACACGATGATCGAGCCGTTGCGGGCATAGCGGCGCACGTTGGCAAACACCTGCTCGGGCGTGAGCTTCTTGGAGTAGTCGCGAGTCACCAGGTCGTACATCACGATGTTATAGCGGTCCTTGATGGCACGCGCCTGCTTCCAGCGCAGCAATCCGTGGGGAGGCCGGAAAAGATCGCTCCCTATCAGGTCGTTTGCCTCGGAGATGTCGTGCATATATCGGTAGGCCGTAACCTTCATGCCCTGCAGATGGTGCATCGTGTGGTTGCCTACACTGTGGCCGCGGCGACGCACCTCCTCAAGCAGCTGTGGATTGCGGGCCACATTGTCGCCTACCATGAAAAAGGTCGCCTTGATGCCGTAGCGGTCGAGGGTGTCGAGCACCCACGGCGTCACCTCGGGGATGGGGCCGTCGTCGAAGGTGAGGAACACGATCTTCCTGTCGTGGCGCTTGAGGCGCCAGATAGCCTCCGGAAAAAGGAGGCGGTAGAATAGCGGCGGTTGCTCTATCAGCATATATGGGGCAGCGGGTTGCGCGTTATTTCGACGGAAGGAAATTTTCGAGATCAGCAAGCGATATGCCGTTGGCTATCAGCTTCTCGCTAAGAGCGTCGGTATCGCCGTCGAACTCAGTGTAGGTCTGAAGCAACTGATATAGATAGGTGGGCACATAGCGGTCGGTAAGGCTCAGCCCGCTGAATCCGCTTCCCGGAAGCGTGCGGCGCAGCTCCATGAAGTAGGGCAGATACTTGCCGTAGCGCATAATCTCGTTCTCAAGAATCTTCAGACCCTTTGCGCGTGCATTCTTGTCGCCGGTCTCGCGCGCCACGCGCAGATAGACGTCGGCCACGGAATATCCCGTCTGTATGCTGTAGGGCACGATGCGTGTGGGCAGCTTCTCGTCCATGAGGTCAAGCACCTTCACAGCCTTGGCATAGCGGTCGGCGGCATAGACCATATCTGGTTCGGGGGTAACGCCGGAAACCGAATCCGTAAGCGGACGTGCGGCATTGTATCCCTCCACGAAAAGCGCGTAGGCCAGATCGCTGATTGCCGTGCGGTGTGTGCTCACCATGCGACGCACCGTCTCGTCAAGATATATGTCGCCGCTGTCGCCGAGCGTGTCGAGGCCGCCCCAGCGGAATTTGTTGGTCACGACGTCGTACATCTTGTCGGTGGCCGTCCAGGTGGCCCGCTCGCCGTCGGGATTGTAAAGCGGCGAAACCTGATAGGCCAGACCCGTGTTGCGCAGGTAGGGAGAAAGCGAGAGATAATACTCGTCGGGCACGGTCATGGCGAAGTAGGCCGGGCGGTTCCATCCGTTTTTGGCCGAAGTGGCGATCATATCGAGCGAGAGGGCCTGGCTCAGCGTGGCGCCTCCGGCGGGATTCGCGGGATCCTTGTAAAGGCCTACGAGGATGGCATCGTCGGCCGCGGGAGCCTCCGCCGCACTTATCACGCCGGCTTTCACGGCAGCATCGATGTTGGAGGGGATATACATATTGGGATAGCGCCACAGGCGCGAACCCTTCCATTGGGCGTCCTTGTTGTGGTAGAGGTCGTCGAGAGCGGCGAGGGCGTCGACGCGCTCGGCCTTCATGCTTTCGGGGTCGAAATAGTTGTAGGTGAGTCGGTCGAAGGCATAATCAGCCGGCGAAGCGCTGAAATCGATGGCACCGGCGCCATCGGTGGCCACACGCATCTGGTTGGCATACCAGTCGGTGGTGAGATACGACAGGTTGACCACACGCACGTCGGTGCGGTAGCCCTCTACCTCCTGGGCATACCAGAGCGGGAAGGTGTCGTTATCGCCGTTGGTGAAGATTATGGCGTTGGGGTCGAGGCTGGAGAGGTAGTTCATGCCGAAATCGCGGGTGGTATAGCGGCCGGAACGGTCGTGGTCGTCCCACGTCTGGCTTACAACCTGCAGGGGCACTAAAATCCCCACGGCAAGCGTGCCGACGGCCACCCAGAGCGCCTTGCGCTGGTCGCGGTGGGTTATGGTTCCATCCTCGTCGGCCTCATGGTTCTTGAGCAGATAGTTTATGAACGTCCAGAGTCCGGCTACACCCATGCCGACCCAGATGGCGAACGCATAGAATGAGCCGGCGAAAGCGTAATCGCGCTCGCGGGGCTGCAGCGGCGGCTGGTTGAGGTAGAGCACAATGGCGATGCCGGTCATGAAAAAGAAGAAGAAAATCACCCAGAACTGCTCGATGCCGCGCTTGGAATGGAAAGCCTGCCATGTAAGGCCGATGATGCCCATTAGGAGCGGGAGCATGAAGAACACGTTGTGGCCCTTGTTTCCCTTGCCGTATTCGTCGGGCAGGAGACTCTGGTCGCCCAGGCGAGGATTGTCGATGAAGGGGATTCCCGAAATCCAGTTGCCCCGGTTGGCCTCGCCGTTGCCGGCGATATCGTTCTGACGGCCGGCGAAATTCCACATGAAATAGCGCCAGTACATGTAGTTGAGCTGGTAGGTGAAGAAGTAGCGCATATTCTGCGCGAACGAGGGCTGCTGCAGCTGGGCGGTTTGCAGGGTATTTCCCTCGGTATCCACCAGGACCGGAGCGTCCACTGTCGGGATGTCGGCCTCCTGGATGCCCGTCCACTCCATATAGCCCGTAGGATGCGAGCCGGCAGAGCTATACATGCGCGGGAAGAGCATACGTGGTGTCATCACGTAGTTCTTGTCGCTGAGGTATTCGGCATAGCGGTCGGTGCTGTCGGAGGCTGTCTTCACGGCCTTGGCATAGATGGTGGTGGCAGGATTTTTTTTATAACCGTAGTTGCCGGCCTTGTCGACCTCGAAAAGAACGGTCGACTTGAACGACGGGCCGTAGAGCAGCGGAGTCTCGCCATACTGCTCGCGGCTCAGGTAGGAGCTGAGCGAAAACACGTTGTCGGGCGCGTTCTGGTTCATCGGCGGATTGGCGTGGGAGCGGATCAGCAGAAGCGCGTAGCTCGAATAGCCGATGAAAATCACGAGAATGCTCAGCGCCACGAGCGTCAGCACCCTCACGGGGAGCCGCTTGGCGGCAAAGAGCCATACGGCGAGAGCGCCCACGATAACCAGCGGAATCAGAAGTGAATGGCCGATAAAGGGAATGCCGCTCAGCAACACGGTGAGCAGAAACGAGATGCGGATGCGGTTGGAACTTTTCTGGCGGTAAAGCGTATGGATGCTCCATACGGCCACAGCCACAAAGAGGATGGCATATACAAGCACACCCGTATTGAAGCTCCACCCGAGAGTATTTACAAAGAAAAGTTCGAAATACTGGCTGACCTCGATGAAGCCCGGCACGAGGCCGAAAAGTATCAGCGCCACGATGACGGCCGAGACGGCCAGGGCGATGAGCGAGCCGGTGGCGGTGGTGTTGCGGAACTTACGGTAGTAGACCACAAGCACAATAGCCGGAATGCAGAGAAGGTTGAGCAGGTGAACGGCTATCGACACACCGATGATATAAGCTATGAGCACCAGATAGCGGTCGGCATGGGGTTCGTCGGCACGGTTCTCCCATTTCAGTATAAGCCAGAACACCAGGGCTGTGCAGAAGCTTGAGAATGCGTAGACCTCGCCCTCTACGGCCGAGAACCAGAAGGTGTCGCTCCACGCGTACATCAGGGCTCCACATAAGCCGGATCCGAACACCACGAGTGCCGACGTGAGGCTTATTCCGGTAGAAGCGTCTTTCACGATGAGGCGCTTCACCAGGTGGGTGATGGTCCAGAACAGCAGTAGAATTGTGGCGGCGGAGAGCAGCCCCGACATGGCATTGACCATCAGGGCAGCTTTGGTATAGTCGCCGAATGCGAAGTTTACGAAGAAACGGGCCGCGAGCATGAATATCGGGTTGCCCGGCGGGTGGCCTACCTCAAGTTTGGTGCCCTGGGCAATGAATTCCGGGCAGTCCCAGAAACTTGCCGTAGGCTCGAGCGTGCAAAGATAAGTCACGGCGGCGATTACAAAGCAAAGCCAGCCGAGAGCGTTGTTCAGCAGCCGGTAGCGGCCGAGCGATAATGTGCGTGAAGTCTGCATTTAAAATGTGGATAACGTGGTGGGCACGTATGCCCGCTTCAAACTGCAAATTTACTCCAACCCCCTCTTTTCCCCAAACTTTTCACTTTTTTTCGCACGCATAGCTCCCGACAGGCTCCCTGATTCCATTGATTTCCACCCCACTTGATGCAGCCACAAAAAAAAATTACTCGTCGTCACGACGAATAATCTTCTTACCTTAAATCTAATACCATGAAAAACTGATGCAAATATAGAGCTAATATGTTTTATAGCATAATTTTTGAGCCAAAAACTTTGTTGCATTAACTCTATTTAACAATTATAGCCACCAAAAGCCCCGTTTTGCCTAAATAATGTCATCAAAAATGCTTTTCTATAAGCATGTTGCCGTTTTGTCGGCAACTTTGGCGTCAGGGAGCATTCTTCCGCTAATGAGTAAAAAAACCGGACAGCGGCGCATATCGGGAAAATATACAGCGCTGTCCGTTGTAAGCAGCATAAATAGAAGTCGTTTAATTTGGCTTAAACCTCCGGAATAGGGTGGCATTTCCACCTCCGGGCACACCGGGTGGCCCATACAGCGCAAAGGAAATAAACAGTCGCCAGACCCCACAGCCAAAGATAAGGCTCGCTTTGAAGCGCCAGCGGCGAGCCGTTGTTGTTGATGTTTATGAATCCCTCCACACCCCATGTGGCAGGAATCAGATTGCCGAGCCATATCCAGGCGCTGTTCATGGCATAGCGCGGCCATGTCAGACCGGAAAGGAAAAGAAACACTACAGATGTGAAGACTACCACCACAAACGAGCTCTCGCGCTCGCTGACGATGCCCTGGATTGCCTGACCGAGGAATGCCGTGGCCAGAAGCAGCGGAAGAATGAAGAGGAAGTAATCGTGAAGTTCGCCGATATGCGGGAAAGAGAACATCAGCGGAATGTAGTGGAGGGCATAGACCGAAAGAGGTATATAGAGCGCCACATAGCAGAGCGACTTCCCCACTACGGTGGCCGATGCCGAAGCCGGATATTCAAGTGGATCCACCCCGCCGTTGCGGCGCCGGCGGTCTTTCGATGTTCCGGCGAGCATCGTGATGCCCAGAAGCAGACTCTGCTGAAGAATCAGCACCACGATACCCGGAATGATGAACGATGCGAAACCCTGCTGCGGATTGCCGAGGAAATAGGCTTCTGTACGTATCGAGGAACTATTGCTTACGGGGAGCCCGAGGGTATTGATGGCTTCCTGACGCAGATCGGAGTCGGTGGCCATCTGCAACTCCGTGAGCGAAGAGAGGAAAGTGCGGTAGCGCAACAGCAGACTGACGTCGCTGTAGAAATGCACGAGTCCCTGCTCCCCGCGCCCCACACGCTCCGAATAGCCGGATGGAATATATATCACCCCGAAACATTTCTTTTCGGCCCACCAGCGTCTGGCCTCCTCGATGTTGGAGGCGTAGCCGCATATCTTCATTGCCTGGGTGGCGTCGGCGTGGCGCACGAACTCGCGCGAGAGCGACGTACGGTCGGAATCGACAACCGCAACGGGCATGTCGCGCGTAACCTCCGGATTGTAGATCAGGGAGTATACGATGGGGTAAACCAGCGGAAGAGCGAAGAAAAACAGCATGATGCCCGGGTCGCGGAACACCATTCGGAATTCCCGCCGGAAAACATGGGCTGCGTCAGAAAACCATTTCATAAGCTGTTTCTTTGATAGTCAGGGCACATAGACCGGTTTGAGCAGATGGCGCTTCATCAGGGGAGTCAGGGCCACGGCCAGAATCGGGAACACCAGTAGCCCCACATAATTAAACCGCGTGAAGAATACCGGGAGACCGTTGAGCGCCACGTCGATATAAATCAGGAAATAATATCTTACCGGGAGCAGATAGGAGAAGATTCCCATCGCGCCATACATCGACTGCACCGGAAACGAGAAGGCGGCCAGCGAGAATGCGAGAATGCCGCTCAGGCAGCATATCGAGAGCGCCAGGCGCATATTCGGCACGGCGGCGCACGCAATCACGGCGAAACTCTGGCAGGCAACAACAAACAGAAATGCCGCGAGGAGCATAGCCGGCAGCGAGCCGTTCATCGGGAAATGGTGCCAGCCGAACATCATCGACACCATACCGAATGCCAGCACGGTGAAAATCAGCGTCTGAGGCAGAAGCTTTCCGATAACAGCCGTCCAGATATCGCCGCGGGCCGTGCGCAACCATTCCATTGAGCTGCCGCTTTTAATCTCGTGGGTGATGGCGTAAACGGTCATGATGAAAATCATCAGCTCGAGCAATCCGGGGAGAAACGACGTCGACAGATAATAGGAGTAGTTGAGCCATGGATTGTTGAGCGGGTGCGACGCCACGTCCATCGGCTGAAGAAATGTTCCCGCGAGCTTGGGCGAAATGCCGCGTTCAACCATCGACGTCTGCACCACGCGCCCCGAGGTAGTCACAGCCAGGGTCTTGAACCCCTTGAACACCAGCGTGCCCGGCACATAGTAGGTCAGATTGTTGTAGAACGTCAGCGTAGGAGCATTGCCGGAAAGGGCGTCGCGCTCGAAATCGCGCGGAATCACGAAGAATCCGAATATTTCTCCGCGCTGCACGGCCCGGATGGCGTCGTTGTAGCTCTCCTCGGTCTGAACAATGTCAACCAGCTCCATGGCGTCGAGCGAACGCGTGGTCTGGCGCGACAGCGACGTGTGGTCGAGGTCGACTATGGCGGCGGGCACCTTCAGCGGCAACCCCTCGCTCAGCAGCGAGACGAAGAAAAAGGCGAAGCAAACGGGCACCACGGCTATTCCCACCAAATAGATGGGACGCGAGCACAGGCGACGCCATTCGCGCTTTATTACGCTTAAAATACCCATATTCCTTTTGTTCGGTTTGTTTTTGGTAATGATATTCTTGCCGCGGTGGGCGACATTGTGTCAAAACACCGGAGGGTCAGTCCTTGTAGATTACGGTCATACCCGGGCGCAAATCGGGGAGCTGCTCGGTGGGCCGGGCCTTCACCTCAAAAGTCTTCGAATCCCAGTCGCCGGTAGTCTTGGTGGCGTGCCAGGTAGCGTAGCTGCCCAGATCGCGGATATAGTAGATCTTTGCCTTGGTCTCCTTGCGGCCGAGCGCCGGTATCATCACTTCGATTTCCTTGCCGAGAGTCATATCCTGGAGATACTCCTCGCGCACGTTGAAGGTAATCCACTTGTCCTGGATTTTGAGCAGACTCATGATGGGTGCGCCGAGCGACACAAGCTCCCCTACATGGGGATAGACCACATCAATCTGGCCGTCGCATGGAGCGGTGAGATACTGGTCCTCCAGAAGAGCCTGCACTTCGCCCACGCCGCCTTTGGCCACGTCGACCATAGCTGCGGCCGATTCCTTATCCTCGCTCTGTGCGCCCTGCTTTGCCAGCTCATACTGGCTTTTGGCTGCCGAGGAAGCGGCTACAGCCGCATCGTAGGCGGCCTTGGCCTCGTCGCGTTTCTGCTCGCTCATCACGCCCTCGGAATAGAGGGTCTGCATGCGGTCGTAAGTCTTTTTGGTGATTGACTCGGCCGAGCGGGCCTGCTGCCAGAGATCGTAGGCGCTCTGGATAATCTGTGAGCGCGTTCCGGCGTCGACCTTGCGGTTCATGGCCTTGGCGGCGGTCTCCATCCCCATGGCCTGCACCAGTTTGGCGTCGGCAAGGCTCGAATGGATGTGCACGAGGGTGTCGCCGGCCTTAACCATGTCGCCCTCCTCTACATAAAGATCCACCACGCGACCGGGAAGCTTGCCCGAGATGCGCACGGCCGTGGCGTCGGCCTGCCCCTCGATTATCTCGTCGGGCTTGTTCAGGAAAAGGAATCCTGCAATGGCCAGAAGAGCCACTACTACCACTACGATGGCAAACGCGCCCATCAGCGTTTTGTTCTCCTTTTGAGCTTCGGGAGTCAGCTGTTTGAAATCAGGCATATCGTATGTTGCTTTATATGGTTTATAATCCGTTTGTTTTCAGAGTTTACAGCACGCAGCTCAATAGCCCAGAGTGCCGAGAACCTTCGAAAGATAGACATCGCAGAGTTTCACGTCGATCATCGCGTCGATATTCTCGCTGTGGGCCTTGAGCCAGGCGGTCTGGGCGGCCATCACGTCGTCGGTGGTTATTACCCCCTCGCGGAAGCCGAGGGTGGCCGTGCGAAGGTTTTCCTGAGCTTTGGCGAGATTCGATTCGGTGGCCAGATAGGTCTTCACGGCCTCCTGAGCCTTGTAGGCGGCCTGGCTGACCTGAAGGTCGATTTTCTCGCGCGCGTCGGCTACCTGGATTTTCGATATTGTCTCGGCTGAGCGGGCAGCGCGGTAGCCGTTGTAGTTGCCTCCCCAGTGCCAGAGGGGGATCTTTACCATCACACCCACGGAGAATGCGCCGCCGAAGCGGTTCTTGAAGCCGTCGAACATATTGGGATTGGTAAATGAGTAACTGCCGATCAATGCTATGTTGGGAAGCATCTCGGAAAGAGCTACACGTTTCTGCTGCACGGTGGCCTCCGAGGCCATCTCGAGCGCGCGCAGGTCGGGGCGACGGGAGTAGACCTCCTCCATATTGTAGCGTGTGGCTATTTCGGTCGATGGAATCGCCTGAGCGGTCCCTTCATCGGCCACGTTGATGTCGGAATGCACCGGCAGTCCGCATATCTGGGCAAGCGCCATGCGACTGAGCGAAAGGCCGTTTTCCACTTTGAGAAGGTCTACATTCGCCTCGTTGAGCTTCACGTCGACGCTCAGCAGATCGCTGCGGGTGGCCACTCCCTGGTCGAGCATGAGCTTCACGTTGCGGTCGAGCGTGTCGAGCAGGTTGACGTAGCTCTTGGCCAGACGGTGCTTGGCGTTAAGCGACACCACGGTCCAGTAAGCGGCGTCGACGGCATAAATCACGTTCTGGCTCTCGTTTTCCTGAAGCATGCGGTTGGCCTCCTCCTGGATTTTTGCCAGACGGTTCATAGCCACGATTTTACCACCCATATAGATGGGCTGGGTGAGCGTCACGGCGCCGAAAAACACGTTGTGGATGTCGAACTCCATCGCCTCCTTGGGGATGAGCGCCACCTCCGACGGAATTGGGGTACCGTCCGGAGTGGTGACGGGCTGATGGGTAATGGGGTTTGTCACTACGTTGAACTCATAGCTCTGCGTAGCCAGGTTGAAGCTCTTGGTAGGCAGAAGCTGGTCGGAGTCGAAGAGCGACAGCTTTTTCTGGTTATAGGTATACCCTCCGGCGAAATCGAGTGCGGGCAGATAGGCCGCGAAGGCCTGCTTGCGCTGGTAGCCGGCCTGGCGCACGCGCTCGGCCTTAACCATCAGCTCCTTATTGTTGCTCAGGGCCATGGCGCGGCAGGAATCGAGCGAATATGTCTCGGCTGTAGCCACCGGCACCGATACGGCCCCGGCAAGGAAGACCCACAATGCTGCGGTTAGCTTTTTAGTGTATTCCATAAGTTGAAACGTTTTGGCATTGCAAAATTAGCTAAACAAAGCCACCCCACAGCGGCCTTGTTCAGTAAAAACAAGCATTTTGCCCCAAATGTTGGAACTTTTGTGAAATTAACGTTTCTGCCGGCTGACTCAGATGCCGAGAATATTGCGCACCGGCATCCACGCAAGGAGTATCGCCGCAAGCACAAGGAGTGCCGCCGGCGAGGTGAGCCGGTCGGCCAGACGTTTCAGTCGTTGCGACTCCGGCATGAGCCACGATAATAGCATCACGGCGAGATAAGCCATCGCCAGCGGAAGTATAAGGTTGGCCCTGAAGGCTGCCATGGGATGGCCGTGAAGGAGAGCCATGAACGCACGCTGGCTTCCGCACCCCGGGCAGTTCCACCCTGTGGCCCACTTCACGGGGCAGCGCGGCATAAAGCCTGTGGCGTTCACGATCCACAGATAAAAAGTGAAAAAGGCCGCCGCCATCAGGGCGACGGCGGCGGCTTTTATGAGTCGGGGTCTGCTTACGCGTGGCATCAGAACATCCCCATGAAGGCTATCTGGAACGGCCAGCTGACCGCGCCAAGAACTATTGCGGCTATGATAAACCACTGGGCGAGCTCGCTGTAGCGCTTGGACCGCTCCAGATCGCCGCGGTAGTAGGCGCTCTTGGTCATCGAGGAAAACACGATGGCCGGAATGCCCACGATTGTGCAGCAGAGCACGGTTACGATTACCGACCACGCGATGTAGGCCGGCGGACAGGGTTCCACAGCGGCGACGGCCGCAGGCGACGGCGACTGTGCCGTCGGCGTGGGAGATACTGTTTCCTGAGCCGTCGTCTCGGCGACGGGGCGCACGGGCTCGGCTACGGGCGCCTCCACAACCTCGATTTCCACCTCGGCTTCAGCCGGAGTCTCAGCCAGGGGTTCGGGTTCCGGCTCGGCAGGGGTGTCGGAAGCTGCATCTCCGACAGCTTCGATCGGTTCAGGAGCCGGAACGGCAGTGCGGTTCTCAAGCATGGCGGCCAGTTCGGCGATTTCCGTGGCGGGAGTCCAGTCGGGCAGCCCCTCGGTCCATACGAGCGTTTCGGGCTGCAATCCGTTGTCCACAAGCTGGCGACCGCTGTAGGGGCCGTCGTGATGGTCGTCGACGATAATCCAGTAGTTCATCTAATTGGTTTTGCTTTGGTCGGTTTAGAAATACTTTGTCTCAGTGCCCCAAATGGCCGAAAGAAGATTGTTGGCCAGCCCGGATGCGCCGATACGGAAGTATTCATTGGTGAGCCACTGCTCGCCGAGCACTTCCTTGACGATGCAGTAGTATGATACGGCCTCCTCGGGTGTGCGGACACCTCCCGCGGGCTTGAAGCCTACCATGCGGCCGGTCTTCTCGAAGTACTCCTTGATGCACTGACACATCACGTAGGCGGCCTGAAGGTCGGCGCCGGGATATTCCTTGCCGGTCGAGGTCTTGATGAAGTCGGCACCGCTATACATGCTCAGAATCGAGGCGGCCTTGATGTTGGAGGCCGTCTTGAGAGCGCCGGCCTCCAGAATCACTTTCAGACGGGCTTCGCGGCAGGAGTGCTTGAGCTCGGAGATTTCGTCGCACACCTCCTCGTAGTCGCCATCGAGGAAGTTGCCGAGATTGAGCACGATGTCGATTTCGTCGGCACCGCCCTCAACGGCCAGAGCTACTTCGGCCACCTTCACCTCGAGGAACGACTGCGACGAAGGGAAGCAGCCGGCCACGCAGGCTATGTCGACGTCGCTCACCTCGAGCACGGTGCGTACCACCTGCGAGAAGTTGGGATAAACGCAGATGGCGGCAACATTTTTCATCTCGGGATGCTCGTTGTCGAAGTCGTTGACGCGCTCCACGAAATCGGCCACGCTGCGCGGCGAGTCGGTCGAGCGGAGGGTGGTGAGGTCTATGCAGTTGAAGAGGAATTTGTAGACCTCTTCGTTCATGTTTTCCTTGAGGTTTTCGGCGAGGATTTTGTCGACGGCGGCCTTCACGGCGGCATCGTCGTCCGTCACCTTGCTTTCGGCTATAGCCTGATGATATTTGTCTTCCATAATGTCATTTTTTTTGTTGTTAGTCTTTTATGGGTGGTTTAAAGTAAGGTCAGCCCTCGATTTTGTCGACCTCGAGGTCGCCGTTGAGGATTTCGTGCCAGGGAAGTCCCTGCACGGCCAGCTCCTCCAGGAAGGGATCGGGGTCGAACTCCTCCACGTTGTGCACACCGGCTTTTTTCCATTTACCGGTGAGGAACATCATGGCGCCCACCATGGCGGGCACGCCGGTAGTGTAGCTCACGGCCTGCATACCGGTCTCGAGATATGCCTCGTGGTGCGAGCAGTTGTTGTAGATATAGTAGGTCATCGGCTTGCCGTCCTTGTCGAGGCCGTAGATGCGGCAGCCGATCGAGGTTTCGCCGGTGTAGTTCTCGCCGAGGTTCTGAGGGTCGGGCAGAACGGCCTTGAGGAACTGAAGGGGTACGATTTTCTGGCCGTTGTAGTCGATTTCGTCAATGCGGGCCATGCCGATGTCCTGAATTACGCGCAGGTGCGTGAGGTATTCCTGTCCGAAGGTCATCCAGAAGCGTGCGCGCTTTATGGTGGGGAAGTTCTGCACGAGGCTTTCAAGCTCCTCGTGATAGAGAAGGTAGCTGTCGCGTGCGCCGATGTTCGGATAGTTGAGCGAAGCGTGGATTTCGAGCGGCCCGGTGGTGATCCACTGGCCGTCGCGGTAGTAGCGCCCGTTCTGGGTAATCTCGCGGATGTTGATTTCAGGATTGAAGTTGGTGGCGAAAGCCTTGCCGTGGTTTCCGGCGTTGCAGTCCACGATGTCGAGGGTCTCCATAGCCGAGAAATAGTGCTTGGCGGCGTAGGCGGTGAATACGCCGCTTACTCCCGGGTCAAAGCCGCAGCCGAGAATGGCCGTCAGACCGGCCTTCTCGAAGCGGTCGCGGTAGGCCCACTGCCAGGAATACTCGAAATGAGCCACGTCGCGCGGCTCGTAGTTGGCCGTGTCGAGATAGTTGACACCGCACTCCAGGCAGGCTTCCATTATCGTGAGGTCCTGATACGGCAGGGCGAGATTGATTACCATTTCGGGCTTATGACGGCGGAAAAGCTCGCAGAGCTGCTCCACGCTGTCGGCGTCGACGCTGTCGGTCTCGATTTTCGGCAGGTTCGTCTGGCCGCGGCGGGCGGCCGCCTCGGTTATCGCCTTGGCAAGGGCGTCGCATTTCTTTCGTGTGCGCGAGGCAATCACGATTTCAGAGAACACTTCGGGATTCTGCGCGCACTTGTGGGCGCATACACTGCCCACGCCTCCGGCGCCGATGATGATCACTTTTGCCATTCTTCTTTTGCTGGTAGTTGCGTTTTTAGTTTTTCGGATTTTCGGTTGATGTCGCCTTCTTTGTAACAACTTTAAGGCGGTACTAATTTGCAAATATAGGCAAAAAAATGTTGTAGCGCGAGGCAATTCACAGCTTTTTTAGTATTTTTGTATGTAAATGGGCAAACATTCAAAGAATAAATCAGCCGAACTACAGCAGAAACTCGCAATTCTCCCCGAGTCGCCCGGCGTCTACACCTACTACGACGCCGAGGGCACGGTGATCTACGTCGGCAAGGCCAAGAACCTGAAGCGGCGCGTGTCGAGCTACTTCAACCGCACCCACGACGTGCTCCGCACCAACCTGCTCGTGCGCGCAATCGCCGACCTGAGCTACATCGTGGTACCCACCGAGCAGGATGCCCTCAATCTCGAGAACTCGATGATCAAGGAGTACAAGCCGCGCTACAACGTGCTGCTCAAGGACGACAAGTCGTACCCCTGGATCTGCATCACCCGCGAGACTTATCCGAGAGTGTTTCTCACCCGCCAGCGCCTGCGCGACGGCTCGAAATACTTCGGCCCCTACACCGAAGCCGGTGCAGCCCGGGCGGTGCTCGAACTCGCCCGCGAACTCTACCCTATCCGTACATGCCGAATTCCCATCACGCCCGATTCGATTGCCCGCGGCAAGGGGCGGCTCTGTCTGGAATACCACATGCTGCGCTGCCTGGGATGTTGCGTGGGCCGCATCTCGCCCGAGGACTATGCACGCTACATCGACCACATACGCCTTATCCTCCGCGGCGAGACGGGCGAACTGATGAACTACCTCCGCACCGAGATGGAACGCCTCGCCGGCGAACTCCGCTTCGAGGAGGCCCAGGCGCTCAAGGAGAAGTACCAGCTCGTGGAGCGCTATCGCGCCAAGAGCGTAATCGTAAGCCAGACGCTCGACCAGGTCGACGTGTTCGGCATCGACGACGACGGAGGCAACGATGTGTATATCAACTACATGCACGTGTGCCGCGGCGCCGTGGTGCGCAGCGTCACGCTTCAGTACAAGCGCCGCCTCGACGAGGAGGGCCCGCAGATGCTCGCCTACGCCATGCAGGAGATTCGTTCGCGCTTCGGCATTGATTTCAAGGAGGTTATCGTACCGCTTTACCCCGATGCCGACTTCGACGGCGCCGAGTTCACAATTCCTCAGCGCGGCGACAAGGCCAAACTGCTCGACGTGAGCACACGCAATGCGCGTCAGGCTAAAATCGACGCCCTCAAGCAGATGGAGCGCACCGATCCCGAGCAGCGCACCAACCGCACGCTCGAACGCATCAAGGCCGATTTCCGCCTCTCGGAACTGCCGCGCCATATCGAATGTTTCGACAACTCCAATATTCAGGGCACGAATCCCGTGGCGAGCTGCGTGGTGTTCCGCGACGCCAAACCGGCTAAACGCGACTACCGACATTTCAACATCAAGACCGTTGTCGGCCCCGACGACTTCGCTTCGATGAAGGAGGTGCTCACGCGCCGTTATACGCGCCTTATGGAGGAGGCTCCCGACGACCTTCCCCAGCTCATCGTGGTCGACGGCGGCAAAGGTCAGCTCAGCGCGGCCGTAGAGGCTCTCGACGAAATCGGTCTGCGCGGCAAAATCGCCGTGGTAGGCATCGCCAAGCGGCTTGAAGAGATTTATTTCCCAGGCGACAGCTTCCCGCTCTACATCGACAAGAACTCGGAGTCGCTGCGCGTGGTGCAAAATCTGCGCGACGAGGCCCACCGCTTCGGCATCACCCACCATCGCAACCGCCGCTCGAAGTCGGCCATCGTAAGCGAACTTTCGGAAATCAAGGGAATCGGTCCCGCCACGCAGGAAACCCTCCTGCGCCATTTCAAGAGCGTGAAGCGCGTCAGCGAAGCCTCGCTCGACGCCCTCGCCGAAGTAATCGGCCCGGCCAAAGCGCGCCTTGTGCGCTCCCACTTCACCGCTCCGCACCCTTCGCACGCGTCAAACCAGTAAGATTCCACCCCGAGGGCGTTGCAAAGGTCGCACCAATAATGTTGATGATTTCTGAGGGTATTTCACAGCTGCCATAAACAATGTGAGGGTGTGTCATAATGGCTCATCTGGGTCGTCGCCCGAGGGACTCTTCGCATAGGCAAAGCGACCAAAGGCCGATAGCTGACAGCACCTTCGCCATCCGGAAAAAGAATGACGTTGTGTCAAATTTTTGAATTTTGACACAACGTCACATGGTTTGCGGCAGGTTATGTTATACTTTGGTATCAGTATTTGATGAGGCTGGTGACTTCGGCGTCGGCGGGGAGGTTGGCGCGTCCGTTGAGGGCGGTAAGTTCGATGATGAAGTTGATGTAGATTTTTTTCGGATTCATGCTCTTCACCAGATTGTAGGCTGCGGCCATTGTGCCGCCGGTTGCGAGCACGTCGTCGTGGAGCACTACTATATCATCGGGGGTGATGGCGTCGCGGTGAATCTCGATTGTGTCCTTGCCGTATTCCTTGTCGTAGGTAGCCTGCAGAGTGTCGGCGGGAAGTTTGCCGGGCTTACGCACGGGCACGAATCCGGCTCCGAGTTCGAAAGCCAGAATCGAACCGCCGATGAAACCGCGCGACTCGATGCCTACAACCTTCGTCACACCCTTGTCGCGGTAGGTCTGCGAGAGGTCCCATCCGATGATGTGGAGGGCGCGGGGATCCTTGAACACTGTGGTGAGATCTTTAAACACGACTCCCTTTTGGGGGAAATCAACCACGTCGCGAACTTTCGATTTGATGTATTCCATATCTGTCATTGTTGGTTTTATTTCTTGATTGGGTTAATGTTCGGAATTTATGTTTTGGACGTCTAACAGTCTGATGTTGTCAGAGTTCGTAATGTTCCACGTGAAACAATTCATCGCCCCGAAAGGAGCAGGAGTATATTGATGTCGGCCGGCGAAACGCCCGGTATTCGTGATGCCTGAGCAACAGTGGCCGGACGGATACGTTCGAGCTTCTGCCGTGCTTCGGTCGAGAGTGCGTTGATCGAGGCATAATCGAAGCGGTCGCCGAGCGCCACGCTTTCGAGTCGCTGAATCTTGTCGGCGATTAGCTGTTCGCGCTTTATATATCCGTCGTACTTCAGAAGAACCTCTGCGGCCTCGACTATCTCCTCCCGACGGTCTTCGGCCAAAGCTTCTATCTGCGCGGCAAGTTCCGGGATATATCGCGCGAGCATCATTATATTGAGCTGCGGCCGGAGCACGAGCGCCTTCAGTCGACAACCCTCCTTCAAGGGGGTAAGCTCAGACTGAGTACCGGCATACCCATATTCGTTATTGATGGCTGCAAGGATTTCATTTCCCTGCCCTACCCTTACGGGAAAATCTTCGACAAATGCAATCAGCTCATCGCGCAGGCGCTGCTTTTCAAGCATGAGGTCATGACGGTGTTCGTCGGCAAGTCCGACGGCGTAGGCAAGCGGCGTGAGACGCATGTCTGCATCGTCCTGACGAAGAAGAATGCGGTATTCGGCTCGCGAGGTAAACATACGATACGGTTCGTCGACGCCTTTTGTGACGAGGTCGTCGATAAGGACGCCGATGTATGCCTGGTCGCGTCCGAGGGTAAAGGGAGCCTTCCCTTGCACTGTCAATGCTGCGTTGGCACCTGCAATAAGTCCCTGCCCGGCGGCCTCCTCATAGCCCGTGGTCCCGTTAATCTGTCCGGCGAAGAAAAGATGGTCCACAAGTTTAGTCTCGAGCGTATGGCGTAGCTGCGTAGGGTCGAAAAAGTCGTATTCAATCGCGTAGCCGGGGCGGTAGATCTGCACATTTCTGAAGGCGGGAATGGTCTGCAAGGCGCGTATCTGCACATCCATCGGCAGCGACGAGGAGAAGCCGTTCAGGTAAAACTCCTGTGTCTTCTCCCCTTCGGGCTCGAGGAAGAGCTGATGCTCCGTCTTGTCGGCGAAGGTGACGATTTTGGTCTCAATCGACGGACAGTAACGCGGCCCTATACTTTGAATCTGGCCGTTATAGAGCGGCGAATCGGGCAACCCCTCGCGAAGGATATCATGGGTTTCCTCGCTTGTAAAAACGTTGTAGCAGCGGCGCTGACACAGCTCGCGTTTTACCTCCGGCAGATAGGAAAAATGGTGAAAATCCTCCTCCAATTCCTGAGGGATGGTCTGTGTCCAGTCGACCGAGCGGCCGTCGATACGCACGGGCGTGCCGGTCTTCATGCGCCCTACCTCAAAACCGAGCTCGCGAAGCTGTTCGCTTATGCCATGTGAGGCTGCTTCGGCGCAACGACCACCCTCTATCATGGTCCGGCCCACATGCATCAGTCCGTTGAGGAAAGTACCGTTGGTAAGCACCACGGCTTTGGCACTGAATGTAGCTCCGAGTGCAGTCTTAACGCCCACAACCCGCGGCCGGGAAAGTTTTGGCTCCTCGCGGTCGGCCAAATTGACTATATCAGCTACTTTAGCTGAATCAGCATCATCAGCGCCATCCTCGAAAATCAGCTCAGTTACGGAATCCTGCCATAGGCTGAGATTTTCGGTATTTTCCAGTATGTGACGCCACACCTCGGAGAAGCGCATGCGGTCGCTCTGCGCGCGCGGGCTCCACATAGCAGGACCCTTCGAGCGGTTGAGCATGCGGAACTGGATTGCGGTGCGGTCCGTCACAATTCCCATCATGCCGCCGAGAGCGTCTATTTCCCTTACAATCTGACCTTTGGCTATACCGCCGACGGCCGGATTGCAACTCATTTGGGCAATTTTATTCAAGTCGATGGTAATCAGAATGGTACGCGACCCCAGACGTGCCGCCGCCGAGGCAGCCTCACATCCGGCGTGACCGGCACCCACTACTATCACATCGTAGTCGAACGTCATTTTCCTATTGTTATCTTTTCTACTGTCTTAGAAAAAGTATGAATCAAATTACTGGAAGTCAAACCCTCCTCCGGGGAGCTCTGCAAGAAGTGCGAGCGCCTCGTTTTCGTTAGCTTCCATTATCTCGCGCTCTCCGGGCCCCTTGTCGTTGATGCCGCAGAGATGGAGCACACCATGGACTATCACGCGCCTGAGCTCCTCGTCGTAGGTCGCGCCCTGGGCCACAGCGTTGGTAGCCACGGTTTCGAGCGAGATGAACATATCGCCGCGAAGCAGACGCCCGCGGCAGTCGTCGAAGGTTATGATATCCGTAAAGTAGTCGTGATTAAGGAATTGCCGGTTTACCTCAAGTATTTTCGAGTCATTGCAGAAGATATACGAAAGATTTCCCACAATGCGGTTGTGGCGCTCTGCAACAAGGGTAAGCCAACGCTGAATCAGCTCGTAATCAAGCTCGGGAAGGTCAACGCCGTCGGCGAGCCACTGGAATTTTTCGCTTTGCAACATTCCGGTATTCAAAGATTTAACAAGAAAAGTTGCAATCTGTCCATCGGTTCGAAACTGGCACGAGGCCTCGCGGTAACCATGGCAAAATTACTCACAAAGTTAGGTAAATATTCGCGAAATATCAATAGCTCCTATTTGAATCTACATGAAGAAAAGGTAGGCGGCGAAGATGCCGGCAAGCGACCCGGCGATATCGGCCATAAGGGCATAGGTAACGGCGTAGCGGGTTTTTCTGATACCCACCGAGCCGAAATACACGGCCAGGACGTAGAACATCGTATCGGTCGACCCCTGGATGGATGCCGACACACGGCTCACGAAGGCATCGGCGCCATGGGCCGTCATCAGGTCAACCATAAGTCCGCGCGAGCCTGACCCGCTGAGCGGTTTCATCAGAGCTGTGGGCAGCGCCTCAACCCACTCTGTATCAAGACCAACAGAAGCTACCGCCCAGGTAGTCCACTCGGTAAGAAGGTCCATCGCACCCGATGCACGGAACATCCCGATCGCCACGAGTATGGCAACAAGGTAAGGTATTATCGTCACGGCCGTTTTAAAGCCATCTCTCGCCCCTTCAATAAAGGATTCGTAGACATTTATCCTCTTCCACAGTCCCGAGCCGAGAAAGGCTATTATAACTCCAAAAAGGAGTGCGTTGGCTATAAAGCCTGAGTAGCGCGCAACACTCTCACCGTCCATCCCTGAGAAAAACCAGACGATTCCGGCGATAATGGCCGCCATCCCGGCAAGCCACGAGAGCAGCACAGGGTCGGCCAGACGAATGCGCTGCTTGATGCAAAGCGCCACTATTCCAACCATCGTCGAGATGAACGTGGCCAAAAGAATCGGGAGGAACACGTCGGTCGGATTCGTGGCACCGGCCTGCGCTCGATACATCATGATGCCTATCGGAATAAAGCAAAGCCCTGAAGCGTTTAGAATCAGGAACATAATCATAGCATCCGTGGCGGTGTCCTTGTCCTTGTTGAGTGTCTGGAGTTCCTGCATAGCCTTCAGTCCGAGCGGAGTAGCGGCGTTGTCGAGGCCGAGCATATTGGCCGACACGTTCATGAATATCGAACCCATGGCAGGATGTCCCTTCGGGACGCCGGGAAAAAGGCGGCAGAAGAGCGGGGAAATCATCCGTCCGAAGAAACCGATTACTCCGGCGCGTTCGCCAACCTTCATCAGTCCGAGCCAGAGCGAGAGGATGCCAGTCAGTCCGAGCGAAATCTCAAACGCCGTGGCGGCCGAGGTGAACGACGACGACATGATGGTGGACCACACCTCGAGATCGCCCTCGAAAATTGTCTTAAAGAGCGCAACCGCAAAAGCGATGATGAAAAACGCGAGCCAGATGTAATTGAGTGCCACTGCCGGAGAAAATTTGATAACTTGTGAACGTGAGTAATCGGATTAAGCACAAAAATACGAATTTTTGCCGGCATTCCTATAAAAGCGTTTTTCTGCAAAAGTTTCACGTGAAACAAATTTATACGTTCAGGCAGTGATTCTTAGCGGTTTAGAGGCTTAAAGGGACGCTTTTAAGCCTTTGAGACTTAAAAATTCCATTTCTTCCGACCATCCGACCACGAAAATTAAAACCTGGGCGACGAAAAATTTGCTATCTTTGTTGCGATGCGAAAATTCTTCAATAGAACAGAAATAAACATTGTGCTCTCGCCCGAGGGTAGCAAACGAGACTCGGTAATCGGTGCGGTTGCCCGCACGGGTCTGCCGGCTGACGCCCGCATTATCTATGAAGGCTCGCGCAACCGACTCGGCGTGGTCGACGGCGACATCAACGTAAAAGCATTCGGTCGTCCGCGCTTTCCCAACAATTTCGTCTATGGAAGCATCCGCAAAAGCAAAGCGCGCCGGAGCTTCGAGCACGCGCTTCGTCTGCGCGCACTCGGCTTCACCACTCCCCTACCCTACGGCTACGCCGAAGAATTCTTTTCACCGGTGCCCGGAGTGAAAATTCTGCGACGGAGCTACTACTTCTGCCGGCAGGTGGCGCAGCCCAACATGCGTCTCTGGGAAAGTAACGGCCAGCTTGAACAGCTGATCGAGCAGTGGGGCGCTGAAATCGCACGCCTCCACAAGGCAGGAATCTGGATGAAGGACCACTCGGCCGGCAACGTGCTCCTCGATAAGGACGCCGACGGCAATTTCACCTTCGGATATGTAGATCTGAACCGTATCCGCTTCGACGTGACCGACGAACGCAAGCTCATGAAGATGTTCAAGTCGGTAAGCACCTCCGGCCATTTCACCTGCCTGCTCGCCCGCGCCTATGCCCGCGCCATGGGGAAAGACGAGGCCGAGGTATCGCGCCAGGCCCGCAAGATTTTCCGCCGTTTCAACCACATAAAATAATAAACGTTAATCTATCTGCCGGCCATTCAAAAGCAGAAATGCACCCCGGGCATCCGAAAATGCACTTATAAATGTACGGTCACGATCACCTAAATTTCAATACAGCTATGAGCTCACGCATGAAAATCTACTGCAAGAACATTCACGAATATATCGATATAGAGGGGGGCGAAAGCCTTCAGGAGATTGCCGAAGCGCTTGCTCCGCGTCTCAGAGGCCTCGAACCCATCTGCGCCGCAGTAAACAACAAGACGGAGCCTCTGCAGTATCAGCTCTTCGGGCCGAAGCAGGTGGAGTTCCTTCCGCGCGAGTCAGCCTCGGGGACGCGCGTCTACGTGCGCTCGCTCTCTATGATGCTCTACTGCACCGTACGTCAGGAGATGCCCTCCACGCGTCTGCGCATCGAGCACTCCATAGCCGGAGGCTACTACTGCCTGCTGTTCGACGTGCAGAAGCTTGCGGACGGCACTACGGCCTTACAGCCCGTCTCCTCCACTCGGATTCCGGCCATAGTAGAGTGTCTGCGCGCACGCATGCGCGAGCTCTGTAAGCGCGACATCCCGTTCGAACGCAAAGAGCGACTTACGGCCGACATTATCGAAAAGTTCCGGGAGGCCGGACTCACCGACAAGGTGACGCTGCTACAGACCATCCGCGAGCTCTACACCACCTACTATCGTCTCGACGGAGTGGTCGACAGCTACTACGGTGCACTGGCCCCCTCCACCGGATGCCTCCCGGTGTTCGATCTCATCCCCTACAAGGAGGGATTCCTCCTGATGGCGTTCGACCGCAACCATCCCGACCGCCCGGCCCCCGAAGTCGACCAGGAAAAAATGTACCGCGCCTTCGTGGAATACAGCCACTTCAATGAGGTGATAGGTGTGGCCAACGTAGGCCAGCTCAACCGCGTGGTGGAAGAAGGGAAAGCCGCCGACCTGATCAACGTGGCCGAAGCGATGCACGACAAGAAAATCTCTTCGATAGCCGATGAAATCACGCGACGATACCGCCTCGGAGGAGCGCGGATCGTGCTGATTGCCGGGCCGTCGTCGAGCGGCAAGACCACAACAACGAAACGTCTGGGCATATATCTGACCACGAATCTGCTCAAGCCCAAGATGATTTCGCTCGACAATTATTTCGTAGACCGCGACAAGACGCCGCGCGACGCCACAGGCGACTACGATTTCGAATCTCTCCACGCACTCGACCTCAAGGCCTTCAACGCTGATCTCAACGCACTTCTGAGCGGCGAGGAAGTGAGCCTCCCGACCTATAGTTTCGAGCAGGGTAAACGCATCTACAAGGGCAACAAACTACGCCTGGAACCGAAATCCATCCTTCTTGTCGAAGGAATTCACGGACTCAATCCGGCTCTTACCTCCGAGATTCCGGAGGAGATGAAATACCGCGTGTACGTCTCGGCGCTGACAACACTCTCGATCGACGACCACAACTGGATTCCCACCACCGACAACCGCCTGCTGCGCCGCATAATCCGCGACTACAAATACCGCGGCTCGTCGGCCGAGGAGACCATACGCCGCTGGCCAAGCGTACGCCGCGGCGAGGAGAAATGGATTTTTCCCTTCCAGGAAAACGCCGATTCCACCTTCAATTCATCGCTGCTGTTCGAATTGGGAGTAATAAAGGACTATGCCGAAGCAGTGCTACGCGAGGTTCCCAACGACGTACCCGAATACGCCGAAGCCTACCGTCTGCGCCGCTTCTTAGGTTACTTCAAGCAGATTCCCGAGCGCGGAGTTCCCTCCACCTCCCTCCTCCGCGAATTCCTCGGCGGCTCCTCCTTCCACTACTAAAATATCTGTGGAAGCGGAGCATATCAACAAAGATTGCCGGAAAAGTTATTTGAAGACCCAGGTGATGATGCCGGACTGGGTGGGGGAGCCTTCGAGAACGGAGAAGCGGCACTGACGGGTGCGCTCCACGCAGTTGCGGCGCATGGAGGCGTCGGAGGCTACGGTGCCGGAGCTGTGGGCGGCATCGTAGGTGGCGGAGGTTACGTGGCCCTGGGCGTCGACCTTCACGCGCACGGCTATCACGCCGAGTTTGGTAGAGGGCACGCGCGACCAGTTTTCCATCGTACGGCCTTTCAGGCCGTTGCCCGGAGTGCCTGAGATGGCGCCTTTGTCGGAATTGCCCTCCACGGAGCCGGGTGTGCCCTTCCCTTTTCCGCCGCCGAAGGCTTTGCTGGTGGCGTCGGCCACATTTTTCTTCGCCTGCTGTCGGCGTGCTGCTTCCTGACGCTCTTTCTCGCGCTGAAGCTCTTCCTTGGTAGGTCCTTCCTGCTCCTTCTTCACTTTGGCGGGCGAGGGGCGCTCGGAAGTGACCGTAGGCTTTGGTTCGGCCGCTTTTCCGGCATCTACGTCACCGGAGGCATCCTGTATAGGCTCGGGGTTGTCGACGGCAGAGGGCGCGGGATCGTCGACGGGTGCCACCGGATTGAGAATGTCGCCTGTACGCACAAATTCGCCTGAGGCATAGAGATCCTCGACCTGGTCGAAAACGATATTCTCCTCAGGCTCAGGAGGCCAGGGCGTCAGTTCATCGGGCGGGAACTTCAGGAAGGTGTGGAGAAACACCAGAAGCACCAGCAGATGGAACGCTATGGCAACGACAATGGCTATTATGCGGTCGGACTTTTTCAATCTTGCTGAGTGGATTGGTTAGGGGTGGTCATATCGCCGGAGAGGTCGGTAGCGGGCACTGCGTCGGGCAGGATATCCTGCGCGTGATTAGCCACGGGCTTGGTGGCGAGCACCATCTTGATATTGTTGGAGGCCCCGGCGTTGAGCACCTCGACGATGCGGCCGTAGGGTACGTTTTCGTCGGCATAGAGGGCTATGAATCCGGTGGAATCCTGCTCGTGGGCCATCTTGAGGAAAGGCACGAGCGCATCAATCTGGAGCGGCTGCGGCTGCTCGTCGCCGGCCGAACCGTAGATATTTTTGTCGGCGTCGATATAGATGCGTGTGGAGGGCTTGAGAGCGCTCTGCTCGGTGCTCTGCGGGAGGTTGACCTCAAGGCCGGTGGGAAACACGAAGGTCGAGGTCACCATAAAGAAGATGAGCAGGAGGAATATCACGTCGGTCATCGAGGCCATCGAGAAGGCCGACATCATGGAGTGTTGACGTTTGAGCATGGCAGACTGATTGGGGAGTGCACTTAATGGATATGGACGTGAGCCACGGCGTCAGACGGCAGGCTCGTTGAGAAGGTCCATGAATTCCATTGACTTCGACTCGAGCATGTTCATCACCGAGTTGATGCGCGCTACCAGATAGTTGTAGGCGAACAGGGCGATTACGCCTACCACCAGACCGGCCACGGTGGTGACGAGGGCGGTATAGATACCCGACGAGAAGGTGGCGATGTTGGCCGAATTGCCCTCGGAGGCAATTGCGTAGAAGGCCTGCACCATGCCTACGACTGTACCAAGGAAGCCGAGCATCGGGGCGCCGGCGGCCGTAGTAGCGAGCCACGGAAGGCCTTTGGAGAGCGAGGCAATTTCGATGTTTCCGGTGTTCTCGACAGCTGCGAGGATATCGTTGACCGGACGGCCGATACGGCTGATACCCTTGGCGATAAGGCGCGCATAGGGTGTTCCGGTCTTCTTGCAGAGATTGAAGGCGCTCTCGATTTCACCTTCATGGATGTAGTCGCGGATGCGCTTCATGAACGTATCGTCCTCGCGGGCGGCGCGGTTTATCACAATGGCGCGCTCCACAAAGATGTAGATGCACACCAGCGAGAGCAGTGCGAGCACGATCATGAGAGGGCCGCCGCGGAGGCAGAGGTCCCAGAGCGAGAGTTCAACTTGTTGGTTTACGGCGGCAGTTGCGGCCGGTGTGCCGGTGATGGCAGCGTCGAGCAGAATCATTATGTTGGTTTATAGATTACGGGGTGACAGAAAGCGCCGCGGACGGCTACGAGGAGTGGAGAGCGGTTATTTCAGGCAGGCCTTGTACTGGCGGATGGTCTCCTCCAGGCCGAGGTAGAGCGCGTCGCAGATGAGAGCGTGGCCTATGGATACCTCGTTGATATGGGGCACGTTCTCCTTAAAATATCGAAGATTTTTAAGACTGAGGTCGTGGCCGGCATTGATGCCCAGGCCAGCCTTTCGGGCTGCGCGGGCGGCCTCCACGTAGGGCAATACGGCGCGCTCGGGATCGCGCTCGTAGAGGTCGGCGTAGGGTTTGGTATACAGTTCCACGCGGTCGGCTCCGGCTTTGGCGGCCAGCCGGATATTTTCCACGTCGGTATCCACGAAAATCGAGCTTCGTATGCCGGCCTCGCGCAGCGAGTCGATGATTCCGGAGAGGAAGTCCATGTTGGCACCGACATCCCATCCGGCCGACGATGTGAGGGCGTCGGGTGCGTCGGGCACCAGAGTGACCTGCTCGGGTTTCACCATGAGCACGAGCTTCATGAACTCAGGCGAGGGGTATCCCTCGATATTGAATTCAGTCTTCACGAGCGGACGGAGGGTGAACACGTCGTCGCGGCGGATATGCCGCTCATCAGGGCGCGGATGCACCGTGATTCCGTCGGCGCCGAAGCGCTCGCAGGCCTGGGCCACCTGGGCCAGGTCGGGATTGTTTTCGCCACGCGCATTGCGTAAAGTGGCTATTTTATTTATATTTACGCTTAGATTGGTAGTCATTGCCATGTTGTTGAGTTGCAAATTTACCAAGAAATTTCAACAAGCCGACCCGCCCCAATGCGAAATCTTATCGCGTTAACAGAAATTTACACTCGGCTCTCGTCCTCCTTTATTATAAGAAGGGTATCGGCGGGGTGGAGCCGGCGGTGGCCGTTGGGCACGATATAGCGGTTGCCGCGGCGTATCATTATCACGAGCGAGCCGGCCGGGAGTTGCATCTCGCTCAGAGTGGAGGCCCTGGCCAGATGTTCGGGGGTGAGGGTGAGGGTCTGGAGAGAAGTGGGAAGCTCGTCGGCGAGCTCCACGCCGAAATCGTCGTCGCCATGGCTACCGGGATCCACAAGGTTGAGCTGACGGGCCGCCGATATGACGGTAGTTCCCTGAATGAGAAGAGAAAGGATGGTGATGAAGAATACTATATTGAATATCTGACCGGCTCCTTCTATGCCGGCCACCACCGGATAGGTGGCAAAGATGATGGGCACCGCGCCGCGCAGGCCCACCCACGAGATGAATGCCTTCGACCTAATGCCGACCTTGCGCATCGGCGTCAGCGAGAGAAACACACTGAGCGGTCGCCCCACGAGAATCATGAATACGCCGATCAGTAGCGAGACCGGAGCCACGGAAATCATTTCATGCGGATTGACCAGCAAGCCAAGCATAAGAAAGACCACAATCTGGGCGAACCACGTCATTCCGTCGAGAATCTTCGCTATGCCGCGGTGATTGGGCAGCGGAGCGTTGCCGATTACGATGCCACAGATATATACGGCCAGATAGCCATTACCTGCAAGGGCGGTTGTACCGGCAAAAGTGAAGAATACCGCGCCGATCATGAGGATTGAAATCATGGATGCGGCCTGCCCGGCGTCCTCGCGGTTGGCCGAACGGGCGTCGATACGCCGGTATATACCGATCAGCCATAGCGTTATCTTTCCCATCACGAAGCCTCCGGCGATTCCTACACCAAACTGCAGCAGGAGCTCCACAACAAGGGCGCCCGCCGAAAGCGAGCCACCTACGGTTATGGTCTCGATAAGAATTATCGTGAGCATATAGGCCATGGGGTCGTTCGAGCCGCTTTCAAGCTCGAGCATGGGGCGCAGGTGGTTGCGCAATCCCACCTTCTGGCTGCCGAGAATGCCGAATACGGAGGCAGAATCGGTCGACGACATAGTGGACGCCAGCAGAATCGACGGCAACAGCGCGAAATGGATATTGGTCCAGCTCATGCCGGAAAGCCACCAGATGAAAACTCCGGTGAGAAGTGCCGTGAGGAGGACGCCCACGGTGGATAGCACCAGTCCCGGCAGCACTACAGGGCGGATTGCCGCGATTTTGGTGCCCATGCCGCCCGAAAAGAGGATGATGCAGAGAGCTATCATACCGATGAACTGGGCGGTATGCATGTTGCTGAACTGGATGCCCACGCCGTCGGTGCCGAAAGCCATGCCGACCAGAAGGAAGATAAGCAGAAGCGGCAGCCCGAACCGGTAGCTCGACTTGCCGATGAGCACGCCCGCAATCAGCAGCGTGGAGCCGATAAGCAGAATGTTTTCAGTGGTGATATACTCCATAGGGGTTCATAAAAGGAAATATTCTATAATTACAGTGTCACAAAATTAACTATTTTAACGCTAATGAAAGAATGCCGCACGCAAAAAAGCTCTCCGGCGGCAACCTCATATCATGGAATTATAACACCCCAAAACATTCATACCCTATTTTTAACACCGACGGCCCGCAGGGATTGCAGGATTTTCCATAAATTTGCAACCGACGGAAATTTTACCGACATCGACCAGTGGAATATGAGCGAACTGACGCAACGACTTCTCAGCGACTATCTTGCCGGCAACCTCTCGGCATCCGACAAGCTTGAGGCTCTTCTGCCCCAACATGCCGACGGGTGCGAGTTGCTCGTGGCCTGTCCCCCCGAGGAGTTCAGCGCCTCGGCCATAGCCCGCGCAGTGGAGGATTGCGACGCACGCCTGCTTGCGCTGACGGTTACGGCGATGCGTACGCCCGACGACCATCCGGTAGTGCTCGTACGCGCCGACACCCGCAATGCCGACGCGATATCGCGCTCACTGGCCCGCTACGGCTATCAGACGGTCGACACCTCGGCCCGGCTCACTCCCGAGCAGCAGTCGGAGGCTATGGCCCGCATAAACGAACTCCTCCACTATCTCGACCTCTGATTCCACATCGGCCCAGCCCTACGAGGTATTTTTCTTTAACCGACAACACACTTAGAGGGTGTTTAATAATAGATGTTAAATTGCAACAAGCATATTTTGAGGCAGTTTTGCCTTTTGAGAAAGGAGTGATGCGGGCATCACGACTGACGAGAAAGGCAAAAATGGCCAAAATATGCGATGAGTTTAACTCCTATTATTCATAATACCTTCTTACGTTTGGAATTTAACAGATATTATTAACCACCCTCTTATAGCCATGAGAATAGCCATAAACGGCAACCGCCATCAGGAAGGATATTTCGAGCATATAGAGCAGCTCGTGGCCACGCTCATGCAACGCGGCGACGATGTAGTTCTCGCCGAACCGTTTCTCGACTACCTCACCACCCATCTCGGCGACAGATTCGCCCTGGGGCTCGACTACATGCCGCTCACGCGGCAGCCTCACGCCGACCTGGCCATAAGCGTGGGTGGCGACGGCGCATTTCTCAAGACGGCGCGATGGATCGGCGCCGAGGCCACGCCGATAGCCGGAATCAACACCGGCCATCTGGGCTATCTCTCGGCTTTCACCTTCGAACAGGAGGGGGCGGTATACGCATCCCTGCTTCAGGGGCGCTACGCCGTGGAGCCTCGCTCGCTGCTCCAGGTTGAAATACTCGCGGGCGAAGGGGAAAAAACCATCGCAACTACGCTTACGGCACTCAACGAAGTGGCAATAACACGCGGCGACAACGGCTCGATGCTCCGCATAAGCGCCCGGTTGGGCTACAGCTCAACTCTCAACTATATGGGCGACGGCCTGATTATCGCAACACCAACAGGCTCCACAGCCTACAACCTCTCGGTAGGAGGCCCGATTCTCGCACCTGAACTGGAGGGATGGGTGCTCTCGCCAATAGCAGCCCACTCGCTGTCGATGCGGCCGCTCGTGGTAAGCGACCGCTCCCCCATAGAAATCGGCGTGGAGACCCGCGGCAGCGGCTTCCGCCTGGCCGTCGACGGCAAATCGCAGACACTCCCGCTCGAAACCACCCTGAGGCTCAGCCGCGCCCCCTATTGCGTGAATCTGGTGGTCCAGCCCTGCCACTCATTCACCGACACGCTGCGCGACAAACTCGGCATGAAGGGCTTTATATGATAGACTGCCTGCAGTTACCCCCCTACACACTCCAAAACGGTATTCAGAACTCTACAGATGCCCGTATCCGAAATCAACCATAGCGCTCTTGGAAAGGTCCTTGTGAACGTCAGGCGGAACTCCCAGCAGATTTCCGCCCGCTGGAAGCAGGGACTTGTGAACGTCAGCGTGCCTCACGGCACGCCCGTAGAGCGCCTGCGCGATGCCCTCGACGGGTTCGCTCCGCGCCTGCTGGCCATGCGGCCGCAGGTAGCCTACCGCGACGGGCAGCATATGGAGTTCCCTTACGTCGACGTGATCATCCGCCGCCAGATGATCGACCCCAAGCGCATACTATGTTCGGCGCGAGGCGCCACAATCGCCATAGAAGTGGGGCTGGGCTGGGACTTCGAGTCGGCCGACACTGTACGCGCCGTAAGCGACATGATGTGCAAGGGAGCCCGGAGGCTTGCCGCCGACCTTCTGCTGCCGCGCGCACGCCAGCTGGCGGCGCGCGTGGGGCGTCACCCCATAGGTTGGACCATCTCGCGCGGACACAGGGTGCTCGGCCGCTGCTCCTCGTCGGGAGTGATTTCCCTGAGCTATGTGCTGCTCTTCCTGCCGGAAGAACTCTCGGACTACGTGATACTCCACGAACTGGCCCACCTGACGGAGATGAACCACTCACGTCGCTTCCACGCCCTCCTCGACGAATATCTCGGCGGCCGCGAGGCCGAAACCGTAAAACGACTGAAAGCCTACCGCTGGCCCGTATTACGCAACTGAAGACGTATCTTACCGACAGATCCACGGCGTAACCGAATAACGCCGGCGAATATCCTAACTTAAGAATTGTAAGCTACGCAGATGTTACAAACGTGGGGCAAAGTAGTAAAACGGCACTAAACGCGCCATAATGCCGTAACAATCCGGCGAAATGTTATAAATTGTAACCACAAAGGAGTTACAAATCGATTGCCGTCTTGCAATCCAAGGCGGCTCTTCCTATCTTTGATATCGGAAAGTAGACCACCGGCCGGCTCAGCCCCCTCTGCGGAGGCCATAGCGGCTGCCAAGCCAATCTATATAGTAATATTATCACCCGGCTACCTCGCCCCTGCTAATGGCCGTGACTCCGGCATCAAGCCAATCACACGGCCCGTCGGCTCCGACCAGTGCAGCCCGATATCAATACCACGGCTATCAGTTGTATCCATGCTGACAAAGGATCCGACAAACAACCCCATAAATCAAGGCCGCATACTGGCAATCGACAGCGATTCGACCATATGCGAGATGATTCGCACCCATTTCGGGCCGGAAGGATTCTCCGTGGATTACTGCACAAGCTATGAGGATCTGTTCTCCCTCAATATAGCAGGATACGCACTGGTAATCATCAGCCTTGACCTTGACGATGCCGACTACGCCCTGAGCCTTGTGGAGCAGATTAAGCAACACAGAGTGTCGGCCCGCACAGGCATAATAACCTGCTCGTCGCAAATGTCGCCGGCCACAGTAATCGATTCGCTCAACGCCGGGGCCGACGACCATCTTCTGAAACCATACTCTCTCCGCGAGCTGATGGCCCGCGTGCGCGCCGTGCTCCGCCGGCACATCTGAGTGGCGCGCCCTACCGCCCGGTTTCCTATCGTTTCCGACGGACCTATGCTATGGGTTCGCCGATTTTTTTGTATTTTTGCAATCCGACGGCCGCAAGAGCTTTCACCATCGCCGGCCGCATTCAATCCTATACGCAGTATTACCTTAGAGGGTGTTTAATAATAGATGTTAAATTGCAACAAGCATATTTTGAGGCAGTTTTGCCTTTTGAGAAAGGAGTGATGCGGGCATCACGACTGACGAGAAAGGTAAAAATGGCCAAAATATACGATGAGTTTAACTCCTATTAATCATAATACCTTCTTACGTTTGGAATTTAACAGCTATTATTAAACACCCTCTTAATGAACAAGTTGCAGAATCTCGCCTCACGCCTCCGGATGATTCCGGGCCGGGTGGCAGCCGAAGTGCGCCGGCCTCAGTGGTGGGGCTTCTTCGTAAGTGTGGCAGCAATAGCCATCCTTTCCATCGCTTTCTTCTATCCCGACGCATCGCTCGGCAACGAGCTGCGGCAGCACGACATGCAGCAGGGAGCCGCCATAGGCTACGAGGCCACCGCCTACGCCGAAGCCACCGGCGAGGATCTCCCGCGATGGACCAACTCGCTATTCTCCGGCATGCCCACCTTCCAGATTTCGCCTTCCTATCCCTCCGACTCGCTTTTCGGATGGATCAACACGGTATATGGCGCAGGACTCCCCTCCCCCTCCAATCTGCTGTTCATGATGATGTTCGGCTTCCTGATTCTGATGGCGGCCATGCGCGTGAGGTGGTATTACGGCCTCATCGGCGCCGTGGCCTGGGGCTTCTCCACATACTTCATCATAATAATAGGAGCGGGCCATATATGGAAGTTCGTCACTCTGGCCTACATCCCGCCCACAATCGCCGGCATCATCATGGCCTACCGCGGCCGGTGGTTTCTCGGCGCGGCGCTCGCGGCGCTGTTCGCCATGATGCAGATCAAGAACAACCACGTGCAGATGACGTACTACTTCCTCTTCGTAGTGGCGGCTATCATCATCGCTTTCCTGATCGATGCCTTCCGCAAGGGGGAGACCCGCCGCTGGCTAAAGGCCACGGGAGCTCTACTCGTGGCCGGAGCACTGGCCGTAACGGCTAATATGCCTAACCTCTACAACACCTACCTGTACGCGGCTGAATCCATGCGCGGGGGCCACTCGGAACTTACATCGGCCAACGACGACGCCAACGCCACCTCCGGCCTAAACCGCGACTACATAACCCAATACAGCTACGGACGCTCAGAGACCTTTTCGCTGCTTATCCCCGACGTAAAGGGCGGCGCATCCGTACAGCCGGGCGGAGGAGGCCTTCAGCCAACATCGCTCACCGACGTCGAGGGAGCCGACGAGGCAATCGCCCGCGCCGGACTCAACGAGGGCGAATACCAGTATCTCGCCAACTACATCAGCCGCTACTTCGGCGAGCCGGAGGGCACGAACGGCCCGGTATATGTGGGAGCGATAATTTTCACCCTCTTCCTGCTGGGATGCCTGATAGTGCGCGGGCCGCTTAAATGGGCCCTTCTTGTGATGACAGTGCTTTCAGTCGGCCTTGCGCTGGGCCGAAACATGCAGTGGCTCACCGACCTGTTCATCGACTATATGCCGATGTACTCGAAATTCCGGACAGTCGAGAGCATTCTGGTGGTGGCCGAATTCTGCATCCCTCTGCTGGCCATTCTATCACTGCAGAAACTGCTCACGGAGCCCGGGGCGCTCTCGCGCTACCGCCGCGAAATCTACGCCGCGTTCGGTCTGACGGCGCTCTTCTGCGTGGCCGGCTGGCTCTTCCCGTCGGTCTACGGGCCGGCCATCACCGAGGGCGACATGCAGCTGTCCGACATGCTCTCCTATCAGCTTCAGCAAGCCGGCTATCCGGCCGAGGCCATCCGGATGTTCTCCATCAACAATCCGGCCATAGCAGGCGTAGTGGAAGAGCTCCGCTACTCGCTGGTGAAAGCCGACTCGCTGCGCTCGCTCATATTCATTCTTCTGGCATTCGGCGCCCTGATACTCTGCACATTCGGGAAAGTGAAACACTGGATGGCTACCGCGATAATCGGGCTGCTGGTGTGTGTGGACCTCTACACCGTCAACAAGCGCTACCTGAACCACGAAAGCTTCTGCGCTCCTGAAATTTCGAAGACGGACCCCTTCCCCCTCAGCGCCACCGACAAGGCCATTCTGGCCGACACGGCGATGAACTACCGCGTGATGGATATTCCGCGCTTCTATCAGGCAGCACCATCGCGCCACCACAAAGCCGTAGGCGGCTACCATGCCGCCAAGCTTACGCGCTATCAGGACCTCATCGACCGCCATCTCTCGCATTTCCCCAACGGAACGCCCACAGAGGCCGACTTCCGCGTGCTCGACATGCTCAATGCCCGCTATATAGTGGGCAACGACGGTAATGCGCAGCTCAACCCCCAGGCGCTGGGCAACGCATGGTTTGTGGATGAAATATCCTACGTCGACAATGCCGACGCCGAGATGGACGCCCTCTCTACCCTCGACCCCGCCTCGCAGGCCGTGGCCGAACGCCGCTTCGCCCAAGCCCTCGGAAAAGCCAGGCCAACAGCTCCATCGGACACTATCTTCGAGACCTCATATGCCCCCGACAGGCTGACCTACGCAGCCCGGAGCGCCAACGGCGGCATCGCCGTATTCTCCGAAATCTACTTCCCGTGGGGCTGGGAGACCACAATCGACGGAAATCCCGCCGAACTGGGCCGTGTGAACTACGTGCTCCGCGCCCTGCGCATCCCTGCAGGAAACCACACCGTGGAGATGCGCTTCAATCCCGCCTCGGTGCGCAACACCGTAGCCGCCGCCCGCTTTGCCGTCGTCGCCATCTACCTCCTGCTCGCCCTGGCCATCGTCGCCTCTCTCCTCCCACCGGCCTCACAATGCTCAAAGGCATCCGCAACTGCGAACTATGCGGGGATATGAAAATTTAACGGAGGCGAATGAGATGTTTTAAGCGGAATGTCGTAAATTTGCACGTTATTGCGCTTTTGCGCATGCACCTCGACCAGATTTCAGGCCGCCACCGGCTCGCTGCCGGGCGAGATGCGGCCGATGGACTTCATCATTAGATGCCACCAATCTCTTGCGACGCTCTCAGTTATATATCATCCTGATATTTACCATATTCTTCTTCGCCGGAAAGCTTTTTTCGCGCGATGGGGTGCTGTCTGCGACGCTACAGGAGGGAAAAGCGGCCAGTGATGCCGTTACGGCCGATTCAGCCACCGCGACCGACGCGATTCTCTCGGCCGTCGACGGGCTGAAGGCAACGGCAGAATCGATTGCAGGCATCCTCCCGTTGGATACGCTCCCTGCCGATGCCTCTGGTATTGTTGCTCCGGACTCCATTTCTTCCGATTCCATCGCTCAGGCAGCTGATTCCTTAGCGGCGGCTCCGATGAGGGCCGACACCACGGCAAAGCGCCCCTCGCGCATCCGCCGCGAGAAGGTCGACCTCGACAACCAGGTCGTCTTCAACTCGAAAGACTCGATGGTGATGATCGGACGCAATACCGTATACATGTATGGCGACGGCACCGTTGACTACGGCGACCTCAAGCTTTCGGCAGCCGAAATCAAGCTGAATATGGACAGCAGCGAGGTCTACGCCGTAGGCCGTCAGGATTCCGTGGGCGAGATGGTAGGGACCCCCGTATTCGAGGAGGGCGGCTCAAGCTACGAATCGGCCACGATGCGCTACAACTTCAAGAGCAAGCGCGGCTACATCACCAACGTGATAACCCAGCAGGGCGAAGGATACCTTACCGGCGGCAAAACCAAAAAGACCGAAGGCGAGGACTACTACCTGGAGAGCGGCCGCTACACCACCTGCGACGACCATGAACATCCCCACTTCTGGCTGCAGCTCACGCGCGCCAAGGTACGTCCGAAGAAAAATATCGTGACCGGGCCGGCCTACATGGTGCTCGCGGGCCTTCCGCTCCCGCTGGCAATCCCCTTCGGCTATTTCCCTTTCAGCGACAAATATGCCTCGGGCGTGATTGTTCCTACTTTCGGCGACGACTACAACCGCGGCTTCTACCTGAGCGACGGCGGCTACTACTTCGCCATCAACGACATGATCGACCTCGCCCTCACCGGCGAAATCTACACCAAGGGCTCGTGGGGCCTCTCGGCTCAGTCGACCTACCGCAAGCGCTACAAGTACAGCGGCTCGTTCAACATCAACTACCTCAAAACCATCTACGGCGAGAAGACCGACCCCGACTACTCGAAAGCCACCAACTTCCAGGCGGTCTGGAGCCATTCGCAGGATTCCAAGGCCAACCCCAACATGAGACTTTCGGCGGCCGTGAACTTCACCACCTCGGGCTATACGCGCAACTCGCTCAACTCCTACTATACCAACGCATTCACCGAGAACACCAAATCCTCGACCATCAATATGAGCTACCGCTTCCCCAACTCGAAGTGGTCGCTCTCGACCTCGCTCAACATCTCGCAGCGCACGCAGGACTCCACTCTGGCCGTATCCTTCCCCAACCTCAACATCACCATGAGCCAGACCTACCCCTTCAAGCGCAAAAACGCCGTGGGGGCCGACCGGTGGTATGAGAAAATCCGCATGAGCTACACGGGCCAGTTCCAGAACTCCCTGTCCTCCAAACAGGATGAATTCTTCAAGAAATCGCTGATAAAGGACTGGCGCAACGGCATGCGCCACAGCATCCCCATTTCGGCCACGTTCCCGCTCTTCACCTACTTCAACATCACCCCCAACATCACCATAACCGACCGAATGTACACCCAGAAGGTGCGCCGCCAGTGGGACCCGCAGGCCTCGGCCGAGGTGATGGACACCACCTACTCTTTCTACAACGTCTGGGACTTCAACGCATCCGTTTCGCTCGATACGAAAATCTACGGCTTCTTCCAGCCACTACCCTTCCTGGGCGATAAGGTGAAGATGATACGCCACGTGATGACGCCCACCATCTCCTTCTCGGCGTCGCCCGACTTCTCATCCCCCTGGTTCGGCTACTACGGCCAGTATGAATACACCGACCGCCAGGGCCAGCGCCAGCAGAGGAAGTACTCGATGTTCCCCGGCGGCCTCTTCGGCGTGCCGGGCCAGGGAAAGACCGGCATGGTGAGCTTCTCGCTGGCCAACAACGTGGAGATGAAAGTGAAATCCGACAACGACTCAATCGGCGAGAAGAAAATATCGCTCATCGAGAATTTCACCGTAAGTCAGAGCTACAACTTCGCCGCCGACTCGCTGCGCTGGAGCAACATCAACACATCGCTGCTTCTGCGCCTCTCAAAGCAGTTCAACCTCAACCTCTCGGCCACATGGGATGTCTATACCTACGAACTCAACTCCTATGGGAATCCCGTGCGCGTCGACAAGCTCCGCCTCACCCACGGCAAGGGGCTGGGACGCCTGTCGTCGACCGGGACATCCTTTTCCTATACATTCAACAACGACACCTTCCGCCGCAAGAAGAAAAACGGCGACAACCCGCCGGAAACCAACGGCAACCTCGGCAACAACCCGCGCGACGACGACTGGGACGACTCGGGCTACGGGCAGCCCGACCGGCTCTCCGACAAGGACGACTCCGACTCCGACCTCGACCTGACGCCGGAGGGCTACGTAAGGTGGGAAGTGCCGTGGAGCCTGTCGGTGAACTACTCCGTGAACTACGGCTACGGCGAGTTCGACAAGGAAAAGATGGAATACAAGGGGCGCATCACCCAGAATCTCAGCCTGTCGGGCAACATACGGCCTACCAAAAACTGGGAATTCTCGGCATCGGCGTCGTACAACTTCGACACTCATAAAATCGCCTACATGAACCTCAACATAAGCCGCGACCTGCACTGCTTCATGATGAGAGCGAGCGTGATACCCGTCGGCCCCTACAAGAGCTACAACTTCCATATCTCCGTGAAGTCGGCCCTGCTGAGCGACCTGAAATACGACAAACGCTCGTCGACCAGCAACGGCGTGCAATGGTACTGACGCAATCCATCTCCAATCTTACCGATGTCATGGGAAAACTAAGCAGATTATTGAGCTATCCGGCGCGCTGGCGCCGCAGCAAGGGGTTCGGCGTGCATTCACCGTTTGCCTACAGCTTCATAACGGGCGTCCTCACCCAGACCGAGTGCGCCTACTATGCCTATGGCGAAATCGCGGCCTTCTGCCCACGCGCACGCAAGGCCGGCTTCAACGAGATATTCGCCGGGCGCGACATGAGCATAGCCGAAGCTCACCTGGTATTCCGCATTCTCTGCCATTTCAACCCCACCCGGATAGTGGAGATGGGCCATGGACATGAAGTGACCAACACGCTTTTCCGCAACGCCGTTCCCCGCGCGCGAGTGCTTCACTGGGTGGAAGGGCGCAGCCTTGACCTGCAGCCGTCAGAGCGCAAGACTTTCGTGCTGGTCAACCAGCTCGTGGGCGACGAACTTACCGCAGCGTCCGAGGTTATCAGCGCCCTTCTTGCCGATGAAAACTGCGTGATTATAGTGCGGAATCTCTCATGCTTCCCCCGGCAGCGCGAGGCATGGAACCGCATCGCGGCCTGCGACTATGCCGGAATGGGCTTCACCGACGGCCATATCGGTATTTTCGTGGCTGAGAATGGCCTCCCCCACTGCATCTACGACCTCGTGCTGTAACACTCTCCACGGCCATGCGCAGATTTCCCGACAACGAGACCATCGTGGAAGAGTTCCGCGGTCACCTCATGCTGGAGCGAGGCCTCTCGGCCAACACAGCCGAAGCCTACACGTTTGATCTCGGAAAACTTCTGGCGTTCACATCGGCCGAAGGGCTCGGCATACCCGACATAGCCTACACCGATCTGGAGCAATTCGCTGCTTCGCTTTACGACCTCGGCATAGCCGAATCAACCCGCAAACGCATCGTAGCGGGCATCCGCACTTTCTTCCATTTTCTGGTAATCTCGGGATATCTCGACGACGATCCCTCGCTCCTGCTCGAAACACCCGTCACCGGACTTCACCTCCCCGAAGTGCTCACCATCGACGAAATCGACCGGATGATCGAAGCCATCGACCTTTCCACCCCCGAGGGGATACGCAACCGCGCCATCGTCGAGACGCTCTACGGCTGCGGCCTGCGCGTGAGCGAGCTGGTGAATATGGAATTCTCGCAGATTATGGCCGACGAGGAATTCCTGCGCGTGCGCGGAAAGGGCGACAAAGAGCGGATGGTGCCCATGTCGGCCATATCGCTGGAGCGCATAAACGAGTATGTCGACGGCCCGCGCGCCGCTCTGACTCCGCCCGCGGCCGACGCCAACATCGTGTTTCTCAACCGGCGCGGCAAGCGCCTCACCCGCCAGATGATATTCACCATCGTGCGCCGTCTGGCCGAAGCCGCCGACATCCGCCGAACAATCTCGCCCCACACCCTCCGCCACTCCTTCGCCACCCATCTGCTCGAAGGCGGAGCCAACTTGCGCGCCATCCAGCAGATGATGGGCCACGAAAGCATCTCGACCACCGAAATCTACCTCAATATCGACACCTCCCACCTCCGCGAGGAAATCCTCCTCCACCACCCCCGCAACCGCCGCTGAGAGCTCACCTCACGGCCACCACCGAAGGCCGTGCGTCCTGCAGTTCCGAGATGGGCGCGGAGGGGCTTTTATTTCGGGGAGGGGCAGAGTTTTAGGGGAGAATTTGCTATCTTTGCACTGCAACATTTTCTAAAACTTTCGCAATGGGAAAATACAACTTCGACGAGGTGATCGACCGCCACGGAAGCGGATGCATGAAAATCGACGACCTCCGCGCCCTCTACGGGAAAGACGACCTTACCCCTCTCTGGATCGCCGATATGGACTTCCGCGTCTGCCCGGAGATAACCGACGCGCTGACACGGCGAATCTCCCACCCGATCTACGGCTATTCACGCCCCGCTGAAAGCTACTGGAACTCCATCGTCGACTGGCTCGACCGTCGCCACGGCTTCAAGGTGGAACGCCGGGAACTTACCTACGTGCCCGGAGTGGTGAAGGGAATCGCCTACGTGGTGAACTACTTCACTCGTCCTGGCGACAAGGTTGTAATCCAGCCGCCGGTCTACCACCCCTTCCGTATCGTTGTGGAGGGCAACGGCCGTGTTGTTGTGCCCAATCCGCTGGTGCCCGATGCCAACGGCTCCGGCTACTCGATGGATCTCGAAGGGCTTGAACATATATTCGCCGAGCAACGCCCCGCGCTGATGATTCTATGCAATCCTCACAATCCGGTCGGCATACAGTGGGACCGCGCCACGCTCGCCGAGGTCGGACGCCTGGCGCGCATCTACGGCGTGACCGTTGTTTCCGACGAAATCCACGGCGACCTCATGCTCGGAGAGCGGCCCCACTACCCTTTCGCCGCATGCAGCGACGATTGCGCCTCGGTGGCCATCACTTTCGGCGCTCCTTCGAAGACTTTCAACATTCCCGGCCTTGTAAGCTCCTGGTGCGTGATAAAGAATCCCGCACTACGCGAGCCGTTCTTCAACTGGCTTGAAGTCAACGAATTCAACGCACCCACCTTCATATCGACCATCGGCACCGAGGCCGCCTACAGCTACGGAGAGCCGTGGCTCGAGGAAGTGCTCGACTACATCGAGGGCAACATCGCCTTCGTGCGACGCTATCTGGAGCAGAAGCTGCCGCAGATTTCGATGGTGACACCGCAGGCATCGTTTCTCGTATGGATGGACTTCCGGAGTCTGAATCTCAGCCACGAGGAGCTTGTCGACCTGGTGGTGAACCATGCAGGTCTGGCTCTCAACGACGGCGAAATGTTCGGCCCGCAGGGCCACGGCTTCATGCGCGTCAACGTGGCTACGCCGCGCTGCGAGCTGGAGCATGCTCTGGAAAAACTCCGCCTCGCCCTATCGGAGGGCGTGTCATAACGGCCCATCTGGGGCGTTCTGACAACACCCTCCGCCATCCGGACGGTATCCGACAAACCTCGGCAATAAAAAGTAGGGATGCACCAAGGTGCATCCTTACAAACGAGGAGCCATATAAATAATATAAAATGCTTTACGCCATATTTCCCCCTGAAGAGCTGGTTGAGGACGCCGCAGTGGCTCTTCCGCTCTCGAAAAGCATCTCGACGCGCTGTATGGTGCTCGACGCGCTCACAGAGAGCGCTCCCGACAACAGCGCCTCAATAGCCGTATGCGATGATACGGCCGTTATCGCCGACGCGCTCGCGGCCTGGCGCGGCGCCCCTGCGGGCGCGGCGCTGACGCTCGATATGAAGGCTTCAGGAGCTGCCCTGCGCTTCCTTACCGCGTTTTTCGCGGCCACTCCCGGCGCCGACGTGACACTCACGGGGATTCCCCGCCTGCTTGAACGTCCCATGGGGATTCTCGTCGACGCTCTGCGTGCATGCGGCGCCGAAATCGACTACACCGGCCGCGAGGGGTTCGCGCCACTTCACATTATTGGCCGTCAGCTCGATGGGGGAGAGGTGACCGTCGACTCCACCGTAAGCTCGCAGTTCATCTCGGCGCTCCTTATGGTCGCTCCGACCATGCGCCGAGGTCTGACAATCAACTTCGAAGGTGAACCGGTGTCACTACCCTACATCCTGATGACGCTGGGGATGATGCAGCAGCGCGGCATAGCCGCCGAGCGTCAGCCCTTGCGCGTGGAGGTATCTCCGGGAGCCTACAGGCCATACGCCCAGGGCGCCGAAGGCGACTGGAGCGCCGCTGCCTTCTGGATGGAGATATGCGCCCTCTCGGCCGGATGGTACACCCTGACAAACCTCCGCGCTGATACCCTCCAGGGCGACCGCCGCGCGGCCGAGTATTTCGGCCAGCTCGGCGTCGACGCCGTTGCCTCCGAGGAGCATCCCGGCGGAATCGACCTCTCGCCATCGCCCGAGGTATTCGGACGTCTTGACCTGGATCTTTCCGACAACCCCGACCTCGCCCCAGCGCTTGCCGTAACAGCCACAATGATAGGCGTTCCCTTCAAACTGACGGGCCTCGCCAATCTCGGCGTGAAAGAGTGCGACCGCCTGGAGGCCCTCTGCACAGAGATGTCTAAGCTCGGCCGACCGGTGGAGAAAGTACGCGACTTCGGGCTGGAATGGGACGGCCGCTCGCTTCCGGTAGACTCCATGCCTGTACTTTCCGCTCACGGCGACCACCGCATGGCCATGGCCCTGGCACCTGTGAGCCTTTACATCCCCGGCATTCTTCTCGATGGCCCGGAATACGTAAGCAAGAGCTACCCCGAATTCTGGAATCAGCTGCGCGCCGTAGGATTCCGGATGGTGGAGGTGGAAATCGACGACGAAGGAGCTGTGAAGCGTATCGGAGGCGACGAGCCCCCTGCTCCCGCCGAATAAACCCGTAAATCAGAGAAAAATGACTGGTGCACTGATTATATTGACGGCTCTGGTGCTGGTGGGAGGAATCCTTTACCTGCTGCACCTGCGCGACATGCGCCGGGGCACCGCCGGAGAGCCCACACTCCCGCCGATGGCCGATCCGCCCGTTCCCGCCAACGCCGCCGACGACGATTCGCCCTGCTGCGGGATGCACATCACCTGCGAGCGCGACTCGCTGCTCGCCCATGTAAGCACGGAGATAGAATATTTCGACGACGAAGAGCTCGACCGTTTTGCCGGCCGCGAGCAATCGGACTATTCCGACGCTGAAATCGAGGAATTCCGCGACGTGCTGCTCACACTGCAGCCCGACGACATAGCCCCATGGGCACGCTCCATACAGCTCCGAGGCATCAGGCTGCCCGACAGCGTGCGCGAGGAGCTGCTTCTCATAGTGGCGGAGGCCCGGGCCTCCCGCAGCCACTGACGTTTATTTCAATCACTTAACGCACTGCGATGCACGATCTCCTGCAGTTTCAGTTCTTTACCAACGCCATCTGGGCAGTGATCATAATATCGGTGGCTTCGGCCATGATAGGCACCTACATCATGGCGCGCAGACTTGTAGCCATCTCCGGAGGTGTTACCCACGCTTGCTTCGGCGGTCTCGGCCTCGGGTGCTATCTCGGCGTCAGCCCGCTGCTCATGGCAGGAGTATTCGCCGTGGCCTCAGCGCTGGGCGTCCAGTGGATATCGGAGCGACATCGCGTGCGCGAGGATTCGGCCATAGCCGTGGTGTGGTCTACGGGTATGGCCATCGGTGTGCTGTTCGTGTTTCTCACGCCGGGCTTCGTGCCGGAGCTGAATGCCTTCCTTTTCGGCAATATACTCGACGTTACAACCGCCGACCTCATGGCCTTCGCCGTCTATACGCTGGCGTTGGGCGCATTCTTCGCGTGGCGTTTCCGCGAGATAGTAATCTGTGCGTTCGACCGCGATTTCGCCCGTGTGGCCGGTCTGCCGGTAGCCATGGTGACCACGGTGATGACGGTCATGGTAGCCCTGTGCATCGTGCTGACAATCCGCCTGGTAGGCATCATGCTGCTGATGTCGATGATTTCCCTTCCGCAGATGACGGCCGAAGTATTCACCCGGCGCTTCCGTCCGCTTATGTTCCTCTCCATGGCCATCTCGTCCGCAGGATGCATGGCCGGACTCATACTGAGCGTATATATCGACGTGCCATGCTCGGCGCTGATCGTGATAGTGCTCGCGGCTCTCTTTGCCTCGACACGCATCGCCAGCGCCGTGGCCAGCCGCCGGAGGAGGGGAGGGCTATGAAGATACGGCATATGCTTACAGCGGCCGCCATCGTAATTACAGGCGCGGCGGGATGGGGAGTGTGGAACAGGTGGTTCACCGAACGCGCCGACCCGTCGGCTGAAATCTATACCGTGCGCGGCATCGACATCTCTGCCCACAACGGCAATGTGGATTTCCATGCCCTGCGCCGCCAGGGCGTGACCTTCGCCTATATAAAGGCTACCGAAGGCACCGACTTCATCGACCGCCGTTTCGTCGACAATGCCCGCGGCCTCCTTGCCGGCAACATTCCCGCCGGCGCATACCATTTCTTCCGCTTCGACACCGACGGCGAGATGCAGGCGTGGAACTTCATCCGCGCCATCGAGGGGCGCGGATTCCGCCTTCCGCCGGCCGTAGACCTCGAGGAGTGGGGCAACGACGAAACCATCCCTACAGCGCGCGTCAGAACCTCTCTGCGGGCCTTTATGCGCGTGCTTTCCGAGGAAGGCTATCATCCGGTAATCTACACCAATAAGGACGGCTACAACCGCTTCGTAAGGCATCATTTCGACGAATATCCCCTCTGGATATGCTCCTTCAGCGACCCTCCTCTGCCAGCCGACGCCGCGTCCGACTCTATCGGCTGGCATATATGGCAGTTCTCCCACCGGGGTACCATCGACGGCATCGACGGCTATGTGGACCTCAACACCATCCACCCCGCGTCGCCACTGCTCAAAGCAATTGATAGCAAAACGATATAATTTTTATCAACTCAGTAACTGGTCGAAATTATTTTAATATTTCCGGGAGGAAAATCCACTGAAATTTTTCCTGGGTAAATATTGAAATAATTAGATCAGGAAAGAATAAAATAATATGAGAATAAAAAAAATATTGCCTTTTATACTATTGGTATTCTTATTTAT